>Ga0123357_10004100_pt1 | contig 16976 bp, 13 predicted proteins | sample TergutEmb28metaG_FD_89873 | JGI IMG/M metagenome (GOLD analysis project Ga0123357, IMG submission 89873) | Embiratermes neotenicus P4 segment gut microbial communities from Petit-Saut dam, French Guiana - Emb289 P4 | ecosystem: Host-associated > Arthropoda: Insects > Digestive system > Gut ... | reverse complement strand
TATTTTTCCATGCGTTATTCATGTTTTTATTTATCGTTTTATAATGTGTAAATATTCAATTTGTAAATTCGCCGTAGGCGATACATATCCATAGAAAACAGGTGCGATACATTCTCCCTTTGTAGGACATGCACGGTGTATGTCCTACAAAAGCGGTTGGCTTGAATCGTTTTTTCTATGGATATGGAAGCCCTAACGGGCTAGTCACTCCGTATCCGCTCGACGCAGGCAACGTCTGCGCCGAGCGAGGGGCTTTTGGAACCAAGTTTTTCATTGTATTTGAGTTATTCCATTTATTCATTTTTATTTGCTCCAATGCTTTTTGGTAAAGCGTCATATCTTTTAATTCTTCAAATCGTTTCAAGTTGCTTTCCTCGAACCATGAATAATATCCGCTGTAATACCTCAATAAAAACAGCATTTCTTTATCCAAAGAACAAGATTGCCCATTGTATTTGGCATGATACGGAAAATGATCGAAACACAAATAATCAATGTTTCCATTACTCCTTTTTATAGTTACATACATACGTGCATCTTCGTTAAAATCATCAGCCTTCACCTTATTATCAAGTAACCTTATTATTTGTTGTGTAACAGAACTATCTACGATGAACGTATCTATCAAAAGTACTGGAAATGGTACTAATTCTCCATTTTCCATTAAATAAACATATCTATTTTTTGGATGTTGTTCCTGAAATGCGGCAAGTTTTTCACAACTTACGGCAACATTAGTTTCTATAAGTCCACGATAATAGGTAATCAATACACTGTCATTCTTATCAAATGAAGTATTTTTTATGTTACTGTTTTGTTGTTTGTAATTACAAGCTGAAAAAACAAGAAATAATGCTATAATATAAAAATATCTCATATTCTATTAAAATAAATCATTCAATCGTTGTAAAAAACTATCCCACAATGTAGGAGACTTAATCTGTTCTTGTTGTGGAATCTGTATAGGAGTGGTTTGTGTCGGATCACTAACCCTAATATCACCATAATCCTTACGATCACTGCGCGAATACCCTTTAGGATATTCGCCATTTGCATAGCCTGTTTTAGCTTCTGATCCTGTAGTCACTCTTCTTTCTTCTGCATTCTTATATTGTTTATCTGGAGTATCTACTCTATCTTGATGAGCCTTTGGATTCCTCAGATAATCTAATGCATGATCCATTTCATGTTCTAAAATTGTTGCTGGAGATTCTACGTATCCTTCTTCAGTTTTACTTGCCAATCGCGAATCCCAAAAAATAAAACCACTACTTGGATCACGCTTATTATCAGCACCCATAAATCCCGTAGCATCTATTAATGAAGCAGTCATATTTCTGCTGTTGGCAAATGTTTTTATGTTTTCTCCTCCTCCATTTCCAAGACGATCACCATTTTTAACATTGTAGTTGTACGCTGTAATGAAATCTTGTACAAATGAATTTGACGGCGCTTTACTTTGGTTTGCTCCATTAAAAGTCCAATGATTAAATGTTGCCTGACCCCATTGGTCATATCCGGTTATATAATATATTGTTATATCTTTTCCATTTGTGTCCACATACCTCACCGGATTATTCAAGCAATACACATACGGACTCACCCCATAATACTTCTCCGCCATCGGATCTACCGTAGTGAACCGGCAAAGGGCAGGGTCGTAATAGCGGGCCGAGTAGTCGTATTGGTTCAGGCCGTGCATCCGATCCAGTTCCTTACCATTGTATTTGTAGGGTTGCAGGTCTTGTTCGTCGACCGTAACGTACGATTCGGCAAATACCATACCGAAGGGGTAGTAATTGTTCTTTTGTATCACCACGCCGTCGCTCCTCACTACCATGCGATTATTTCCCTGATGGTCGGTCAGGTAGTAGTAATAGACGCCGCCTTCGATGTAGCCGCCGTCAATCAGGATTCGTTTCAATGTGCTGTTTTGATCCAATGCTCCGCTTTCGTAAATCATGTTATTAATATAATCTGTTGTTTTTGATATTGAAAATGTTGTGGTAGTATATCCGGAACCGCCCCCTATCGGTATAACCGACATCGTCATATTCATCCCATATACTGCCTGCAACTTTTTTCCATCCGCCGAATAGGTATATTCGTTGCTCCCTTCGGTCACCGGATTTTTAATATCCATTTGTTGAGGCAAATTTAATAAATTATATTGAATATTCGTAATGCCTTTGTTTAAATCCTGCGTCATGGCTCCGTTGGCATTGTAGGTGTACTCCGTTGGCGTGTTGCTGTAGTTTTTGAAATCCATCGATTCGGAAATAAGGATGTCCGGTGCGGCATCTTCCACTTTGGTCAGCTGGTTGCCCGAATAGGTCATGGTCAGATCGTCGATCAGTCCGTAGTTGGCGGCGTCTGTCTTACCGTAGCGTTGCAGCGTTTGGATGTTCCCCTGATTGTCGTAGCTGTAGGCCGTTTTTTGGCTGGCATTGGCTATTCCGTTTTCGATGTAGCTCGCAGCAGTCAAACGGGAAAGATTATCATACGAAAAGACGTAGCCCCGCTGGTTGGGCTCGCCGCTCATCGTTACATACATTGCCGACAAATTGCCGTTATAATGCTTGGTACAGCCGCCGTAGCCTGTACTGTTATAAAATACATATTCCGAAAAATCCGGGCTGGATATTGAGTTGATCCACGAGCGGATGGTATAGGTGTTGGTCGTATTCAGGCCGGCTAATCCGCCTTTTTTGTTTGTTTTCAGCCGGCCCAGTTCGTCGTAGGTATTTTCGGCGATGGTTGTTACCGTTCCTCCGTTGAGCTGGTGGGTCTCTTTTGTCAAGCGTTCAGCATGATCGTATTGGTAAGCATAGACTTCGGTTTGAGTCGCCTTGCCGGTGGCCGAATGGATGTGCTTCCTGCCTGTCGGTTGCCCGGCGAAGTCGTAGGCGATATATTCCTTTTCCAGTCCGCCTTGCAGCGAATTGTTGCTCTTGGTTTGAATCAGGCGATTCCGGTTATCGTAATACATGATCGAATAGAGATAAGGAGCGGATACGCTTCCATCCGGATTTTTATGACCGGGAATAATCATGTCGCCGGCCCAGTGTACGCAAGGAATCATTCCGGACAGATCAATTAAGGCCGTAACCGTTCCGGTAAGCATCCCCTGGCATCCTCCGGTATAGCGGGCGCCGTATCCATTCTCTGTATTATACTGTGTATCCATAGTATCGGGCGCTTCAGGAATTCCCATAAAAGCGTAGTTGTCGTAAAAACAGGCCGTAAGAATCGACGGATCGGTAAGCGATACTCCCGTAATCGTATAGCTGTCTTGCAGACTTGTGCGGGAAGAATTGTAAGCGCCCTTGACTGTCGTCGCGCCCAACGGATTGGCTGTGTAGGTGAACGTATTGCGGCAAACTCCCGTCAACACGGTTCGTCCGAAGGCGTCGGGAATCGAGTACAGCCACAGGCCGGCCTTGCGGTTTTCGCCGTCCTGTGTGAAAATTAGCCGGTCGGCGCCGTCGTAAATGAAACAGATCCAGTCGCAACCCGGTAATTTTTCGGCAATGCAACGATTGCGATCGTCGTATTTGTACAGGTAGGCGTAGCGGCTTAGGTCGTCGTTGGTTTCCGTCCAGGCAGCCGTAGCGGTGGCGCTCAACAACCGGGCGGAAGCTTCGGGCGGCAGTACAGCCCGGAGATTACCAAAATCATCATAAATATAATTGGTATCGAACGATTGGTTGGCATTGATCCGGCGAGTCAACACCACTTGTCCGAGCTTGTCCTTAAATTCGTAATCGATATTTCCGTCCTCATCCTTTGTGCGGGTGACATACAATACACCGGCCTCATAATTGTCCGTCCGGTAGAGGCCTACTGTTTTCTTGTCGCCGGTAGAGAAATATTGGCCGCATACCAGCGAATCGGCGTTTGTCCACGCGACGCCCGGTTTCGATCCATTGGTCAGGTAGCCTGTCGCCACTCCTTTGTCGTTGTTTTGCCAGTCGGCGCCGGGGCCGAAGCGGTTGACGACGCGATTCAGGGGCGAAGCTTCATAAACCGGAAGACTAAAGGGATTTGCGTCGGCAGCAACATTGTAGGCAGCGCTGTTATAGGTATCCGTCGCTTTGGTCTTGTAAGCAGCCGGCGTCAGGTAGTCGCCGTTGTTGTTCGAAGCCACCGCAGGGAGCCAGCTGCGGCTTTCCCTTCCGAAAGTGTCATACTCCTGATAGGTAACGAGGTCGGCTTTGGCAGGGGTAATTTCCTTTTGCACCGTTTCCTCCAGCCGTCCCAATCCATCGAAGTACCGGATGTTGTCGAGACAGGTTGTGGCCGCATCATTGGTAAAAGTGTGAGTCAGAATATAATTCTGTGTCTGTTTTTCGGGAGAAACGTCGTGCACGGGCGGTTCGGGCGGCGGAGGCGGCGGTGGTGGAGCTGCCACGATTCTTGCCGTAAACGTGCTGCTTCCCACCGCAGTATAGGAAAACGACGGATTAAGATAGATGGTTTGCTTGGCCTCATAGATCGTTGCGCCATTGGCCGGCACAGGCGCTGTCAGCGTAATCACGTCCTGCTGGCCTAACAACCGCAGAGGAAGCAGCAGTAACAACCATATCCCGATATTGTGTTTATTCATAATTCATAATTGATAATTCTTTCTTACTTTTTCTCGTTCAGCATCCCCTTCAGCTCCTCAATCTCTTTCTGCTGTTGAATGACGTACAGGGTGAGTTCTTCAATTTTCTGCAGGAGTTTGATTTGCATATCGGCCACATCGACGCCTTTTTCTTTCATTTCGGCTGCGGGAGCCACTTCGGGCAGGTGTTTGTTGGCTGTGATATAGCGTTCCACTTCCGGTAGCGGGCGCAGGCGGTAATCGTCGTCGAAGACAAAGTCGGCCGTTTTCGCTGTGCTTATCTGCACGGAATGTGCGCGGATGACGCCCACGACGTCTAACTTATAGTCGGGCGAAACAGTGCCGATGCCGATGTTGCCGTTGGCATTGATACGCATGCGCTCGATGTTGGAGGTTCCGAAGGTAACGGGGAGCGCTTCGCGGTGCCAAACCGTACCGGTTCCGTTTTCGGTAATTCCAAGAACGAAGCCTCGCGTGCTTCCGCCTGTAACTGTATTATTAACATATTGGGTGAGAACAGGCGTGGCGCCCGCGTTATACATTGTTATCTTTTCCGTAGTGTTTATTGTTCCGAGGCCGAAATTTCCGCTGTTCTCGAAAGAAAATTTTACGTTTTTTGTAACGTCGGTTGTCCCGCCCGATAAGCGAAGGATCGCTCCGGTAGTTGCCTCCTGATTGATATATGCGGCAGCATACGTCGTATTATTTGCTGAAAACGTGTGAGAAGTTGTGTTATTCGGCAATGTTCGGTAGGCCTTTGCTGAGAAAATACCGGTCGTATCTATTTTATAGTCTCCGGATGCCGATTGAATTGAGCTATGCATATAGATTGTGCCGAACATCTCGATTGTACCTGAAGAGTTGATTCTCATCCTTTCCTTATTGGATGTTCCAAAAGAGATGGGAAGTGCTTCCCGATTCCAAACCATCCCTGACCTATCACTGTTTATTCCAACGACAAAACCTCGATTGCTCCCATAAACAGGAAAATTACTATATTGGGTGAGTACAGGAATGGCGCCCCCAGCATCGTACAATACCATCTTTTCCGTAATGTTTGTGGTTCCGATTCCTAAACTACCGTTGTTCTCAAAAGAGAATTTTACGTTTTTTGTAGCATCTGGGGTTCCACTTGATAAGCGAAGGATAGGACCGTCAGTTGCCACTTGATTGATGTATGCGGCAGCATAAGATGGATTATTTATGCTAAACATTTGAGGATTTGTGTTATTCGGCAATGTTCGGTAGGCCTTTGCCGAGAAAATACCGGTCGTATCTATTTTATACGCTCCGGATGCTGATTGAATAGTGCTATATAAATCAATTGTGCCCGAAGAGGTGATTCTCATCCTTTCCACATTGGATGTTCCAAAAGAGATGGGAAGCCCTTCCCGATTCCAAACCATCCCTGTTCTATCACTGTTTATTCCAACGACAAAACCTCGATTACTCCCTGAAATAGGAAAATTAAGATATTGGGTGAGTACAGGAACGGTGCCCGCACCGTACAATACCAGCTTTTCCGCAATGTTTAATGTTCCGAGTCCTAAATTTCCGTTGTTCTCAAAGGAGAATTTCACGTTTTTTGTAGCATCTGGGGTTCCACTTGATAAGCGAAGGATAGGACCGTCAGTTGTTGCCTCTTGATTGATATATGCGGCAGCATAAGATGGATTATTTATGCTAAACATTTGAGGATTCGTGTTATTCGGCAATGTTCGGTAGGCCTTTGCTGAGAAAATACCGGTCGTATCTATTTTATATGCTCCGGATGCTGATTGAATTGAGCCATGCATATAGATTGCGCTGAACATGTCGATTGTGCCAGAAGAGTTGATTCTCATCCTTTCCACATTAGATGTTCCGAAAGAGATGGGAAGCCCTTCCCGATTCCAAACCATCCCTGATCTATCACTGTTTATTCCAACAACAAAACCTCGATTGCTCCCATAAACAGGAAAATTACTATATTGGGTGAGTACAGGGACGGTGCTCGCATCGTACAATACCATCTTTTCCGTAATGTTTGTGGTTCCTATTCCTAAACTACCGTTGTTCTCAAAAGAGAATTTTACGTTTTTTGTAGCATCTGGGGTTCCACTTGATAAGCGAAGGATAGGACCGTCAGTTGCCGACTGAAGGATATATGCAGCAGCCCACGATGGATTATTAATACTAAACACATGGTAATCCGTATTCCCCGCCGGTGTCCTGAACACTCCTGTTTGAATTTGTGCAGTTATTGAACTGCAATTTGCAATGCATGCTACGATGAGCATAAATAAATATTTGTTTTTCATGTTATTTTGTTTTTATAAATTATTTTTTTACCTTTTTGTATACCGAATGACACACCCGGCAATTATTTTGCAAAAATAGGGTATATTTGGTAAAATAAAAGGAATTTGATGTATATTTGTATGCAAAAAACGCATAACATAATACGGAAATTATGAGTAACATCGGTTTTAATATAAAGCGAATACGGGAACAAAAGGGTTATTCCCAGGAGTTTATGGCTTCACAATTAGATATTTCACAGGCTACGTATGCACGATTGGAAAGCGAGGAAACTAAACTTCCTATTGACCGGTTACAGAAAATAGCCACTATTTTAGAGACGGATATACTCGCCTTTCTGGATTCTTCGAAACTAAGTATTTATAACCAAACGAACGCCGAAGGAGCTTACGGCAATGGTTACATCGAAAATCTGTATGTCGAAAATAAAGAGACATTGAAAAAACTGATTCAAACGCTGGAAGATGAAAACAAGTATTTGAAAACAGAAATAGAATTTCTGCGGTCTATAATTAAAACGGGTGGTTCGTAACCTCAGTTGCCCTCTGCTTATTCGGCAAGTAGAGATGCGTGAGACATATTTCGGACTATTACGCCGTTATCAAAAATTTCATAAGAAAAAGTACGCATTTTTCCATAGATATCCAACTTATTTATTTTCTATAAATCAGAGCCGTAGCATATACGGCAATTCCTTCCTCACGGCCTACATACCCCATTTTTTCGGAAGTGGTTGCTTTGATGGAAAGGGTGTCGGGTCGAACTTGCATCGTTTCGGATAGACAGGCGATCATCGAAGGGATATGCGGATTCAAACGGGGCGCTTCGGCACAAACGGTTATATCGGCGTTCCCCAGTTCATACGCATGGGATTGCAACAACGCCATCGTCTTTCGTAATAAGATTTTACTGTCAATTCCGCTATATGCTTCATCGGTATCGGGGAAATGAAAACCGATGTCCCTCAGACCGGCAGCTCCCAGCAGAGCATCACACAGGGCGTGAATCAATGCATCGGCATCGGAATGTCCCAACAATCCTTTTTCGTGTTGAATCTGAATTCCCCCCAGCCAAAGCGCCCGTCCGGCAACCAGACGGTGAACATCGAATCCCATGCCGACCCGAATCGTCTGCATCATTTATTTCATCAGGTTGCGTAAACCATCCATGTCGAAACTGAGCGAGAAACGAAGCGTTTGATCCAGAGGATTCGACGGTACCGTGGAAATCAGATAGGCAACATCCAATTGGAAAGCGGTCAATTTGAAGCCGGCGCCTACCGAAAAATATTGCCGGTTGCCTTTGGTTGGATTTTCGTAGTAATAACCGCCTCTGAGAAAGAACTGGTTCTGATAGGAATATTCTGTTCCCACCGACCACATGATTTCCCTGAATTTTTCGGCGGCGCCTCCCGGAGCTTCGGTAAATGATTTGAAAATACCGGAAATGGGTGAAATAGCAAAATAGTCGTTCAAAGCATTTTGTTTTTCTTCGGCCGTCATATTATCGGTATTGGGAGGGGTAGGTATCATGTATTTGTTTGCATCGGCAATGATTGCAATTTTATTGTAGTCATCCATCGGGAAAAGCAAAGAAGCGCCTATTTTTAATTTGGTCGGTAAAAAGTTACTTGTATTCCCCTGGTCGTAGGATATTTTACTTCCGATATTGGACGCGCTTATTCCCAAGCCCAACAGGCATTCGCTATTTCCAAGCATAACATATTTATTGTAATAACCGGCAATATCGACAGCCCAAGCCGAACCCGGGTACAAATCTTCGACTCCGCTTCCCAAATCGGAATAAATATAGCGTAAACAGGCGCCGATAGAAAACGATTCCGACGTTTTAAGCGAATACCCCACATCGAATGCCATTTCGTAGGGATTCACCGCTTGAATGGTGGCTCCGCTCCAGTCGGTCATCACAATCTGTCCCAGGGAGAAGTAGCGCAAAGAGGCGCTAACCGCTTGCCGGTCGGTGTCGCCCAATTTATAATAGCCGGCAAGGTAAACCAAGTCAATATCATTAATCAAACGTTTCAACCAAGGCGTATAAGATAAACCGATTCCTGCTTTACTGTACGTAAATGGATATTTCGCCGGATTCCAGTATTGCGAATAAATGTCGGGATCGGTAGCTGCACCGGCATCTCCCAGCCCTCCGCCTCTTGCATCCGGAGCGATAGTTAATGAAGGAACACCAACAATTAAAGGATTAAAATCGTTTTTTTGCGCTTGAACGGCAAGTATCGTACATGAGAATAAAACGATTGCCGGTAAAATTTTTAGTTTGTTCATTGATTATTTTTTTACGGTTAGAGTCTGTAACTTTTTACTTTCCCTAACTATTTACTGTAATAACTGTATCTATCCGCATTTTATTGTCCTAATACAATAATTTTTTTCGCTTGAGTTGTTTCTTTACTGTTCGCCGTACGGATCGTCGCGCGGTAAATGTAAATTCCGGGTCGCACCCTGTTTCCGGCGCCGTCGATCAAAGTCCATTCCACCGGATATTGTTGCAGGTAACCCGAAGAGCCCTTTTCGGAATACGTCCAGACCGTCCGGCCGGTCAAATCGTAAACGCCGATTTCCACCTCCAGCACGGTTCCCGGAAGATTATGATTGAATGTGAAAAACGTATGCGTATGAGCCGGATTCTCGTAAGCCTGCAAATCCAGAATTGCCGGCTTATATCCTTTGACTACTGTAAAGTTCAAGGTGTCCGTCGTTGGAATGTTATAAATATTCCATACTTTGAATGTCAATGAATGTTGTCCTGCGGATAGCTCCGGGATAGAGAATCCGACGCTACCTTGCGTAATATCAACGGCTGTATAATAGCTGTTCAGCGAATAGGTCAGGTTATTGTCGATCCGCAGCTCTAAATCATGACCCAAACCGGTACCCGACAGATTAATCCCATTCTCATCCTTCACTACGGCATAGAAGAAAGGGGTCTCGTTCACAGGGTCGCCATTTTTGAATTTTTCGGTATTGAGAAACATCACGGCAATCTCAGGCCCTGCTCCCGAATTTTCCCAATTATCGCCTGTTCCTCCTAATATATATTGCTGGAAACTGCCGGCCGCTTCTTTCCCTAAGGACTCGTCATACGCATAGAGTCCCATTTTTCCATTGGTATCGGCATACAATACATCCAACGGTACATTGAATGTGAAGTTGAAAGCGCCATTGGTCACGCCGGTATTCCCTGAATAAATCATACCGGGATAATCGGTAAATGAAAAACGATTTCCTGCATTGTCCGTACTTACCGATTCGATGGTTTGCTTGCTATCGAAAACGGTTGCATTCAGCTTTCCCGTAAACTGGTCGGCCCGATTTCCCGTCTCATCGGTAATCACTCCGGATACGGTGACTTTATCCAACGCTTTCAAAGGTATTGTTTCTCCGTCGGAAACCGGATTTCCATTAATCGAATCCACACGGATATTCCATTCGGGGTAGTTTAACGACAGGGCTGGATCGCCTAAGAGCACATAATTTAATTTGTTGGAATCGCTACCCAGCTGGTTCTTGCTCAAACGCAGGATATCGCCTAAACAATAATGTTTTCCGCTGTCTTTCATAAACAAATAGCGAATCAATTGAGTGTTTATATAGAAATTATTCAGCGAATTAACGACGCGGCTGGTGGTATATAAGGCAATCGCCCCACTGGTTTTATTCAAAAAAGCCGCTTCTCCGCCCGAAGTACTGATTCCGTCGAACCAGCCGAAATCGCAGGTAGCTGTGATCCAAAGCGGTAAATTGGGAAAATTCATTTGCCGTACATCGGTAATATTCAATAATCCTTCGGCAGACCAGCTGGTTGTACTCCCATGTCCCGTATAATTTAAAAGGAAGCAGCCATCGTTCAATCGATCCATCATCCCTTTGCTGGCATCCGGCGTCGTCGGCTTCCCATTCACATCGACTAACTTGTAGGCATCAATGTAATATTTATACAGCATGTATTCCGGATAATTCTGTTCGACATAAGTGGCCAGCTGGTCGGCTTGGCCGGCATGTACAAAGGTCGGGTCGGTATCCTTAGCCATATCTGCCGTAAACACTAATTTACTTTTCCAGTTCCCGAATTGCGTATTTCCCATATAGGAAATCACTTTATTCACAGCATCGTCGGCTTGCGATTCGGAACTTACAGGGAAACGACCGACGCCTATATCCAAACCGTCGGCGGCAATGTTCGTTCCTTCATTATCATCTAAAAATCCGAAATAATCGTCCGTACCATAAGAGGTTGTTTCATTGACGGATTCTTTCACCTGATACGTCAGTAAATAATACTTCGGGTCTCTTTTCGAACCGTCATTCGTAAGGTGCCTGTTATCAAACAATCCTCCTCCGAATAAAAGCAAATAACGGGGCTTATCCGAATCGCTGGTTGCCCGGTCATAAAACATTTTCACGAAACGCCGGTAAGCAGTCGCATCCGGAGTGCCTGACGAAAATTCGTTAAAAATCGATCGATCATCCACTACCGTCACTCTAAGGCCGGAAGCCTGCTGATGTGCTTCAGCCAGTTGGGTGGCCTGATTCAGATACAGAGTGGGGGCTATAATCACCATATCGGTGGGAGGGAGGGCATGCAGATTCTGATTTTGAACTTCTCCTGCAAATTCGGGAGTAGGAAATGATTTACTCAAATCGACCATCACAAATTCCTGTAATGTGTTTCCCGATGCCGGAGTAGTAAATTCCATCCGGTCGTTCGCTGAAGTTGTTTCCATCCGGCGAGTATCAAAATTTTGAGTAACGTCCCACACCTGGCAGGAAGCAGTTGGATTCCCAATGGAATACGTGATTGGATTTTGGTTCGACAGACTTTCCTTACTGCGAAAAAAAGTATAAGCGACGGGATAAAATTGTAAGTCGCGCTTCATGTTCAAAGCGATAAGATTCAGGTAAGCGATGGCTTGGTTGTATGAATTGTACGTAACTGTAGCCGACACTTTTTCCGTTTTGTCGCCGTTCCAATTTCCCCAGCCATCTACTAAGCAAGCCTTTGTGTAATAATCGCCCGGCACGTTCACCGACAGGTTTAAGATGCTTTGTCCGTCGATGGACAAATTGACCGGAGTAATTGCTTTGGGTGCTGCGGCGAACGACAGGCGGGCTTTTCCCGGATCGGAGGTTATTCCCGGAATCGTAAAAACAAACGATTGGGTACCTGAGTTTTTAATAAAATTCTCACCAAACAGTTCTCTGCCGCTGTTGAGAATCGAAATGGTATCTTTTTCGTACACGGCGTAATCGTCAAACGTAGTCAAAAGGGTTGCTTCCGAAGAGGAATCGGAGAGCCCGGTTGTTTCCATTTCTTTCGGACCGGTATCGCTTTCGGTCATGAAATAAGAACCATACATCGAGTAAGGATTGTTGACGTGTTCATATACGTCGCTTGCCGAATTGTAGGTCCACTGGATGGGGCCACGACCGTAAAAAAGCAGATAATCGCCCGGACTAAAAATGCCATCACTTCCTTTATCCATATATACAGCCACTTCCGGAAGATCATCGATATAGGGTTTGGTAAAATCTTCAGGCAAAATCCAGCCGCCATAACCGTAAATTTTCACTTTCGACGGATCGCTGATGCCTTGTTTTTTAATATCGTCGTAAGTCAACTTATAAATAGCGTTCTCTTTTACTTGCATCCGAATCCATTTTCCGGAAGCTAATACGGAATTTACGGCATATCTACTTCCGTCATTCATTTTCTGAGCCGAAAGAAACGATGCGACTCCCGACAGGTAAAAGATGATTACTCCTAAGCCGACTTGTCTTTTGATTTTTATCATTTTATCTGAAAATCAAGTAATTTCTTATCATTAACGTATCCTTGCAGGCAATTATTTATCGCCACTTTTCCGACACCGGCCGGAGTTCCCGTAAAAATCAAATCTCCCATTTTCAAAGTAATAAACCGGCTGACATATTCGATAATCTCATTCGTATTGAAAATCATATCGGCTGTATTGCCTTGTTGAACCGTTTTCCCGTCGATATCCAACCTGAACGGGATGGCATCGATATCCAAACCTTCTGCTTTTAATGAAACAAATTGGCCGATTATAGCGGAATTATCAAACGCTTTGCTGATTTCCCACGGTAAGCCGCCCTGTTTTAGTTTTTGCTGTAAATCTCTCGCAGTCATATCAATTCCTACGGTGATCTCATCGTAGTACCGGGGTGCAAACTTCCGGTGAATACTCTTACCTAACCGGTTAATCTTTACTACGATCTCTGTTTCGTATTGTACATCCGACGAAAAATCAGGAATGAAAAACGGCTTACCGTCCTTCAACAACGAAACATCCGATTTCATAAAAATTGTTGGTTCACTCATTAATAACGCACGTTGCATCTCTTTATTGTGAGAGGCATAATTCATTCCGACGCATACGATTTTCATTGTTCTATCTTTTTTTACACAAAGGTAACGAATTTCGCTTATTCTTTCAATAATAAGCAGTAACTTTGCGCAATCAAAACAAATATTCATGAAAAATAATGATTGGAAAGAGCGCTTAGATGTAGTTTATTCGACCCGTCCGGATTATTCATACAGCTATACGGAAAGGGAAGAGGCGGTTACATTGCCTAAAGAGAAACAATTGCTCCGGATTGTATTGGACAAGAAAAATCGCGGCGGAAAAATAGTGACCTTAGTTACCGGTTTTACCGGGAAGGAAGAAGATGCATTGGAATTGGGGAAATTGTTAAAAACAAAATGCGGGGTCGGAGGTTCGGTAAAAGAAGGAGAAATCCTGATTCAAGGTGATTTCCGCAACCGGATTTTGGATATTCTTCATCACGAAGGATATCTTAAAACAAGAATAATCGGTTGATTTGTTTGGGAACATAAAAAAAATGCCTATCTTTGCTTGTTGAAAATGAATTATGCATGAAAATTCATAAAGAAGGAAATAATATAATTGTTTATACATTCATCACCCTGCTACTGCTAAACTGGATACTTTACCGGGTAACCAATCATTCATTATTGTTTTATTTAGTGCTGTTTCTATCGATCGGAACTTTTGTTCTAATACTTAATTTTTTCAGGTCGCCAGCCAGAGTATTCAATGGTCGCAAGGACGAAATGGTGGTAGCACCTGCCGATGGAACGATCGTAGTCATTGAAGAAGTAATGGAAGACGAGTATTTGCATGAAATGCGATTACAGGTTTCCATCTTTATGAGTATATTTAATGCGCATGTTAACTGGGTGCCATGCGAAGGGAAAGCGGTTCACCTGAAACATCAAAACGGACGATTTTGGGCTGCATATCTTCCTAAATCGAGTACCGAAAACGAACGTTCGACGATTGTCATTGAACGGACTAACGGGGAGCAGATTTTAGTCCGGCAAATAGCAGGCGCCATAGCCAAACGGATCGCCACGTATGTAAAAGTGGAACAGGAATGCCGTATCAATCAGCAATTGGGTTTTATTAAATTCGGTTCGAGAGTGGATTTGTTCTTGCCATTGCATGCAAAAGTCGAAGTGGAAATCGGAGACAGCGTGAAAGGAAATCAAACGATTATTGCTCAAATATAACGAGTTGCTTCAAAATGAAAAATCTTCCTAACATCGTCACGTGTTTAAATCTCTATGCCGGATGTTTAGCCTGTGTAATGTCGCTGGTATACGCTAATTACATAGGTGCATTTATCTTTATCCTGCTGGCTGCCTGTTTTGATTTCTTAGATGGATTTGTTGCCCGTACCATCCATGCGTATTCACCTATCGGGGCACAGTTGGATTCACTGGCCGATGTGGTTAGCTTTGGTCTGGCGCCCGGATTTATTGCCTATTCTTTTCTATTGTCTTCTTCCGTCGGTGTTCCCTACGGAGTGAATATACCTTTCTTTGCCTTTTTCCTTCCGGTTTTCGCCGCCTTGCGATTGGCTAAATTCAATGTCGATAAAAGGCAAACATCTTCGTTTCTGGGATTGCCCGTACCGGCCAACGGTTTGTTTTGGGCAGCGTTGATTCCTTCCATTCCGCTTGCGGAAAACAATCACCTGTTTTGCACGTATTTTGTCGTTGCGCTGATTGTTATTTTCTGCACATTGATGATTTCCGAATTGCCGATGTTTTCTCTCAAATTCACGCATTTCAAGTGGATCGGAAACCAGTATCCCTATATTATGATTTTGCTTACGCTACTCTTAACGGCTCTCTTTCATTTGATCGGTATCTGTTTAGCTATTTTTTGTTACATTTTCCTTTCATTGATCAAATACGTTCTTGTGGTGAAAAAGAAAGTATAAAAACATGCAAAGACCACGTCTCTTGTCATTTATAAGATGAAACTGTCAATCATCATAGTCAATTATAACGTCAAGTATTACCTGGAGCAATGCTTGGATTCGGTTATGCTTGCCGTTCAATCGATCGATTCTGAAATTTGGGTGGTCGACAATTGTTCTTCCGACGATTCGATGAACTATTTAAAGCCTTTGTTTCCAAGTGTTCAGTTCATTGAAAATCAAACAAATGATGGTTTTTCGAAGGCAAACAATCAAGCGATAGACCGGGCGCAGGGCGAATACCTTCTGCTCCTGAACCCCGATACGGTCGTTGGTGAAGACTCGTTGACCATCCTGTGCCGGTTCATGGATGAACATCCGCAGGCGGGAGCCGTCGGCGTAAAGATGCTGGATGGATACGGCCGGTTTCTTCCGGAATCGAAACGGGGATTCCCTTCGCCATGGAACTCATTTTGTAAAATGTCGGGGCTGTCCAAGCTGTTTCCACTTTCGAAACGTTTCGGGGGATATCACCTGAAATATTTGGATAATAAGGAGATTCATGCGGTAGATATACTGGCTGGCGCTTTTATGATGGTACGAAAGCAGGCGATTGAAAAGACGGGATACTTAGATGAGCGTTTTTTTATGTACGGTGAAGATATTGACTGGTCGTACCGGATTGCCCGTTCCGGCTTTACAAATTATTATTTTCCTGAACCCATCATTCATTACAAAGGAGAAAGTACGAAAAAAGACATTCGCTATGTAACCCGCTTCTACGAGGCGATGCATCTTTTTTTTAATAAGCATTATCCTCATTCCAATCGTTTGACTAAATTCATGATTCGATTGGCGATCATTGCATGCGGAATACTGTCGGCGCTGCAAAAACGAATGAAACCGTTCCAAGCGCTATTCCCGTCACGGAAAATCGTAAAAACAGTTACATTCGATCAATCGACGGTTTCGTACGGGCAAATCATTCGTACCATGGATGCGTATTCCGGAGAAAAGACCTGTTTCAAAATCTATCATCCCGAAAAAGGAATTATGATAGCGCCGAATGAAGTAACGATGGAATGATTGTCATTGCGGGCTTGACCCGCAATCCCCGATAGAGATAACAGTTGATAATACCTATAGAATATATGGCTTTTTTAGAAAACGAACATCTTATCTTGCGTGCATTGGAGCCGGAGGATTTGGATATTCTTTACGAATGGGAAAACAATGTGGAATTATGGAAACACGGTTCCACATTAACGCCTTATTCCAAATTCGCTTTGCGTGATTACATTACCGATTCACTGCAAGGCATTCTTTACACCCGGCAATTACGGCTGATGGCCGTAGAAAAGAAGACTCAAACGGCGGTCGGAACCATCGACTTGTTCGATTACGACCCTATCAATCAGCGGGCATGTATTGGAATTTTGGTTGATACGCAGTTTCGCCGCAAAGGCTATGGGGAAGAAATTTTGTATATGACTGCCGATTACGCATTTAATACCTTGCATCTCAATCAAATCTATGCATACGCGCCTGTAAGTAATACTGTCAGTCTTAGGTTGTTAAGCAAGTGCGGCTACCAACAGGCCGGTTTACTGAAATCCTGGATGAAGACTTCCAAAGGATTTGAAGATGTGCGATTGATGCAATTGTTCTGTTCGGCATTTTCTTTGCGTGTTGTCCTGAATACAGGGGTTTGAAATTGAGATATTTCTTTCACCTCTTTTTCCACTTCTTTCGACCACACGGAACAGGCAGGTAAAACGCCGTAT
>Ga0123357_10004099_pt1 | contig 16979 bp, 12 predicted proteins | sample TergutEmb28metaG_FD_89873 | JGI IMG/M metagenome (GOLD analysis project Ga0123357, IMG submission 89873) | Embiratermes neotenicus P4 segment gut microbial communities from Petit-Saut dam, French Guiana - Emb289 P4 | ecosystem: Host-associated > Arthropoda: Insects > Digestive system > Gut ... | reverse complement strand
GCGGCTGTAACGCATTAGCACTGCCTCATCCATATCTAACCCCATAACACACCGTTTAATTCCATAGGCAACGTACAAGGAAATGCAGTCGAACCCGGTTAAAACGACACCGGTTAATGTGACACTTCGCCTATTGCGTTAGATGTTCTGTGACACCAATTAATTCCTCGCTGTTAACCATAATACACACTTCTCTGTTAGAACAACACACGTTTATAACGACAGACGATATTAAGTTCCTTTCTTGAAGTTATGAGCGAGGTCGACAGTATGTGTATTTTTTACGATGCACACGCAAAAGTGAGTTTTGAGAGGACGAAAGTGCTTTCAGAACCAAAGGGCTCTCAAAACGGGAAATCATAAGCGAGAAAATTGAGAAATAATTCAGCAGGAATGAAAACAGAGTAACTAAAATTCGGAACATCTGGCAGGCCAGGAATTAAACAGCCAAAATTTGAGGCTCTCGAGGCATTGGTTATGGGATGTGACAACTTTGCATTTTGATGCTAAGCTACAAAGTTTTGGAACAATAAATTTTTCGGTTTCAATGTGGACCTAACTTGTTTCTCTGAAAATCTGGTAGTCCCTTTCTAATTAAAGATCATTACATTCCCGCAGATAGTAATAATTACGTCATTGTCTCTTTATAACAGTGCTACAGAAGATAACAAACCTATGGTCATTAGAAAAATTGAGTTCTTGATTTTATATGCTGGTTTATGGCATAAAAACAGTAGAGGTAGATTTCTTCCAAACCAATCGACGTTGTTATTAAAATGTGTGAGTAAGAAAAATTTGCCTATGTGTTAAGCATCGTGCCGTAATCATGCTGAGGAGCACAGATCAAGATCAAAGCGTTCCAGGCCTTAAGGGAACCTTTAGGATCAGGCTAAGAATCCTCCAGAAAATAGCTCGAAAGAACCGCTGGATGCAAAACAGAAAGCCACCAAATTCGGCCTGAACTTGTGAAAAAAAGTCCCATATCCTCTGGTGAAGTTAACCCCGTTCTTGTCACCCGTAGGCGTACATGTCACTTTGTTATCAGAGTTCTACAGACGTATTAAAAAATGTGCATAATTTAAGTACACATACACTTAACACAACGTTAGGAACAACTTTATTACTTATACACAATAAATATTTTATAAAACAGTTATTTCTGAAATTTATAAAATATTGACAGTCGTAAGTATATGATACAGTTCTCACCAAAATTATAAAATGATTTGGATACAGAAAACCCGTATAAACTTGCATAAAATTATCAGTGGCAATAAAAATTTCAACGCTCAGAATACTGAAAGAAATATGAAACATTTTTGTATAAGACAAGGTTTAAACTGTACACCGATATGTAGCACTTGTACATTTAAGAGTAGAACCAGAAGATGGCGGTAACAGATGGAAAGAAAGGCAGTCCTTTTTCCTCCCGTTTGTAAATCAGTCTAAACCTTTACAGATAAAAGTTACTTACGGAGGGTACTTAGAACAGTCGCGATTTTAAAGGGTTTCCGTCCGAAGTAGTCATATATAAGATATGATTAATAAATGTTCACATTTTAATTTGAATAACACGCTTTATTAGTACGTTAAAGTTGTTGATCATTGGATTTGCATTGTGGGAGTACACGATTTGAAGGTCATAATTAATACCTATGGCAAAAGACGATTTTCGTTGAGAAACCACTAAATCTCATTTGCTAGCCTATTATAAAAAATACAGTGACTTCTAAATTGTGTGTCTCACAAGTAGTGACTCTCGTATATGGCACGTACCGAAATCGGTATAGACTTCATAAATGTATGTGAGTGGCCTATGCGGTGTTATTGAAGTTATGGAAGCTCGGTGCCTTTTATCGTTTGAGAAAGATGCAGTAATTTTTCACGGTATTTACTCTATTTCGCACTTACCAATGGAAACACATACTCAGAGGGAGGGACGAGAAATGATTTGGAGCGCTAGTCCTGCTGCAAAGACCAGACTTTTCTCCTTCAATAGGACACAATCTAGAGTTGTTATTGGCCATCTTACTGGACATAAAACCCTGAGAAGACATCTTCACTTAATTGGGTTCACCAGCATTCCCTTATGTAGGAGGTGTGGAGCAGAGTATGAAACCACGGCCCATATTCTTTGTGAGTGTGAAGCTTTGGCTTCACCCAGACATGTATATCTGGGCTCCTTCTCCTTGGATCCTTAGGACATTATAATTTACATCTGGGGGCTATCTGGAACTTTAGCGAAGTAACAGGGCTCCCCTGAACTGGTATCAGATTATGGGGCACAAAGGGCCAGTTTTTAAGGCCTAGGCACATCGGGACCGTAAGGGCTCGAAATCAATTGCTAATCAATCAATCAATCAAACAATCAATCAACTGATATATATTGTATAGTCCGTTGTGCATAGCGTATTAAGTGCATATAATTATTCTCTTAAATTAGTCATTGTAAAACAATTATTTTTCACTTACCTTCAGATGGCAGCACTGATACTTCATGCCCATTCCCATGTAACCTGAAAAAATACAGAGCGTTAAGACATTGTGCTAATACAGAAACATGTAAAGGAGAATTTCTGAAAACTTCCCTCGTGGTGTAAAGCCCAAAATACTGTTGGTGGGTAAAGGTCTGGAAGGAAAAGTGCTTGGTGTATTCCTACGTTTGACATGAGTACCTGAGGAAAACAAGGAAAATTGCTCTGCTCTATATCTCACGTATTGACCGACAATGGAAATGAGTTTCTCCCACACGAAATGAAAGATCTTTTTGTTTTCATGAACAACTTTGTTGAGTTTACCGCCTCCCAGGATTCGATGCCTCGTGGTCTAGTGACAAGACACCATCACAACTGAGGCACACTCTGTTTCCATTATATACTGCCCTGACACGGCAGAAGGCGCTTATCAGCGAGACAGATTGCAAAATTCAATCATTTCATTAAGAAGGGCCAGAAAATAATTTCTTATACTCTCCCATAACAAGAAGAGCAATGTAAAGTGCCAAAGTGAAATACATTGGTTCGTTGATGGGTGGGTTTAAATCAAAGGGTATCAAAAATGGGTCACAAATTTCAGGTAGTAAGAAGTGTTATGTTCCTCAAACAACTTCCGTTTGAGGTGAAAATTGAGACCTCTTTACAATAGAAAGTTCCTATTCATATCAGAAGATATACACGCTCGTCCCGAAAGAAATGGCGACAGTGCGCAGCGTAGTATCAGATTCCCACATCCCGTCTTTAGAGAAGTAGGTCGTAAACAAAGAGAATTAAAGGCAGAACAAGAAGCACACCGGCACACAAAATACGACATCCAGATCTTCCCGAACACTTAAGGCTGAAAATCTATATATCGCTATTTGTTTAAGATTTTCCGAGAACCGTGCGTGACAATACAACGGGAAACATGAATCCTTCCGCCTGTTAATATTACAGTTTCCTGCAACAATACTTTCCGAACTGAGTCATCACACAACTTTTTTTTTTATTTGTGTGGAGTTGGTTACAACCCGTGCTTCACCAATAGGTATACCACGGGATATTTACAGAGGTTGAGCACAGATTAAAACTAATGTACCGTACTTCCTTTGAGGTTCTAGTCAATAATTTAATCAGTACGTTGTTTCGGAGTTGTTACATAGTTTGATTTCCTTTCAGCTGCTCTTGAAACATGTAGAAGATGTGTCTGAGGACGCTTGTGACGCCGAAGGTATTTATGTGATACTTCAGAACCAGAGGTGGGGGAATCACACAACATATTCTGCCTTTATTACAGTTAAGAGACAAAAATAACAGACGAGTGTTACTATATATTAAATGATCATGAATAACATGCAAATATTTCAATTTCATTATTACCACATGAAGCTGCAGGGTACAGCAGCAGCGGCAAGCCATAAATCAAGTAATAAGTCAATATGTGTGTGTGTGTGTGTGTGTGTGTGTGTGTGGTAGGGCACACAACTCGTTCCCGCCGTAGCTGAATACAAAGGATTTAGTGTTTTAAAAATGAACTTCATTGCACGAGAAGAATTATTATTGCTATGGGTTGGGAACTGTTATATCTATTTGTCGCGTGGACTTATTGGCCAGAGTTATGAATGGCTCGGATAAATCATCGCGTATCTAGAGGAAAATAATGTCGAGAATTCTCAACCCTTCTGGCAGTTCAAAATTAGTTTTAGATGTATCGTCATCTATAAAAACGATATTTCGGTCAGAAGGAAAATTATTGTTAACGAGTTTAATTTTCAATAAACTGAAAATTACCTTCGAAAACTTGTTTCCGTTAATAGAGAATTTTTTGGTTAATTTGTACTTCATAAATTAATACCATTCCTTTAGCCCATTAAACCTTTGTCCCTGGAGCTGGACATTTACAGTTTAGCACACCATTTATGTAAAATGTGAATATTTTATGAACCAAGAAGAGTAACTTTAGGAAATGCACGACATTTTGTGGAGGAATAAACGAAGATGGTGACAGAAAGTCTAAAAAATAATTAAATGTATTTGTTAACTAAATATATAAAAAGTGTACTCTGGGGAGTAGCGTTACGTCTGTCCTATATACAGGATGCATGGTGCCTAAAAATTAAAGCTTAATAGTTACTGGACATCCCGCCTTGTTTAACAAAGAAAAATCCTACGTACTTCCAAAAAAAGTTATTTCTTTAGCTTTACATGGTTCCCAGAACAAACAGCTATTATTTATCTGTACAGCATTAGCTTACTTGTTTTTATCGCCGAGATGGGGCGTGTTTACCGCTCGGTAAGAACTGACCTTTAACTACGACTGCAGCCCAGGTTAGTCTTAATACTCAAAAGGCTAAGATATTTCTTAATTTCGAAGTTGCTACTGCATGCTGCTCATGCAGCCCTCGCGAATTAAATTCACAAAAATTAACCCCTTTGCTGTGAAGTCCAGCAATTTACTTTTTCCGAGATTTTGATGTAAGGTTTACCATAAATCAAAATTCTACAGACCTTGTTCAAAGCCACCAATTTCACCATTCTACTGCTTTCGTTTCCATGCTACTTTTATCTCTGAACAAGCAAGAGAAGCCGAAGAAGTGATGCTGTTTCTACAAGCAAATGAAAGTGTCTCTCCCTTCCCCTGTCCTTCCCCTTTCTTCTACCCTTCTACTATAAGTTATTTTTCTCTGTCTCTCAGTTATCGTACAGAAAGTGAGAATGCACCATGCATTACTATTAAAACTGTCGCTAGTACGCAGCACATAAAAATACTGCACGAAACTTGGATTATAAAATCTCATAATAACCTAAGAAGCAGAAAAGTTAAGTCTCAAGAAATTACAATTTATAATAAAAATATTAAAGTATTTTTAATCCATTCTATATATATTATAAATTTCATGGTCATGCAGAATATAAAACTGAAAAAAGTCGTCATTATTTTATCTTATCTTGTATTATAAGGAACAGTCCACTTCAGATATCTAGACTTAGACCTACATTGAAGTATAATATTGTACTATACCTCACCGACATGGAATATGAAAATGTGGACTGTATCCGTCTGGTCAGGTAGGATTTGCTGGCTGTATATTGTGTGAATATAACAAGACCGGCAATGTACATATAAACGTAACATTGAGACGCAATCGTGAAACTATTTTAGCAGTAGAAAGGCAGTAAGTATTACATATTCTGAGTGCGTGTGTGTCTGAAGTCATTTATTCTACAATGCAATGCGCATGGACCATATTGTATTGTCATCTGTGGCCTGCACGGCTCTACCATATTCTTTCATATTATCTTGTAAACGATACAATTTTTTAAAAAATATTGAACATAAAATAAGAATTTTGATTTTCTCTATAAATTTGGTCCGAAATAATTCTTCTTTTAAGAATAATTCGGCTATATAGTACCATAAATTTAAGTACGTCTTCGTGTAAAATATCCGCTATTATTGTCAAATTTTAATAAGTCTTGGACTTTCTCGACAGCTTTTTGAAAAATATTCAAATATCAAGTTGCATGCAACTCTGTCCAGAGGGAGCCGAAATGTTCCATGTGGGAAATATATATGAGTATATTTGTAATTAGCACTTTCAGAGTGGCTTATTGAAAGTGATACACGGTTATTAAACAAGGCAAGTCAGTTATAGTAGGCCTATATGATGATGAAACAGCGGAGAAAAAGACATTTAGACAGAGAAAAACTTCAAAATATTGAAAATGACAGGAACTGGCAAACAAAGAAATGATTTTATTAGTCTATTATTTTCTGATTTAAATACACAACAGTGTAAATTTCGTAGTTTCGCATGACACACGTGACGGGGTGTTGTGTCCACAGTATCAAGAATTAATGTGTAATTAAATTTAAATAGGCTTGTTTTTCTCTTTGTGAGATCCATTTTGCTTTCTTTCCATCAATGGAGATGTATTTAAATTAAGGTTAGCAGAAAATAATTTAATAACCAACACTGTAATGCCTTTTAACAATCTTCACGAACCAATAAAATCCTGATGACAAGCAGCGTAAATAATTCCGTGATTTTGTGGTAATCACGTAATATAACCTCAACATTTCACACACTTTATATATTTATGTAGGCCTGTCAGTATATAACCTCACCATCTTAAACTTGAACTGATTGGTCCTTATTGCCCTGTCACTACGGCATGACGTGTCTTAAAGTTGTGGATGGAGAAACGTCCTGCTATATGGAGGGTAGCTGCGAATATATTGAATAAGCAGTAGCGCACAGGCGACAAGGTATTGTCCTCCAGCTTGGGGGTTGGGCGAAGTGCTAACAACTCCGCATCGTAAAACTGGCCTTGTTAAGAAACGGATTCGTTTTTCTCTGGCCTACACTGATTCTTTTATTAGGACCTGTGCAATGGAAAATGGACATGATATTTGGTACGTGGAATGTAAGGAGCCAGTAGAGGACAGGGTGAATTACGACAGTTACAAGGGAATTAGCGAGGTATAAATAAGATTAAGTGGGTGTATAGAAGGTTAGGTCAGATAAAAGAGGGCACTGTAAGAGAAGGGGATTATATTTTTTCTATGGAGAAGGCAAAGAAATCATCGATTGGGGAAGGACGTTAGGTGCTTCACAGAATAATGCCAACAGTTAAGACAGCTCAGTTTTTTAGTGACATGATATATAGGTCGCTGGTGTAATATCCTCGTTTTAAAACCGCATGAAACACCTGAGGAGAAAAGTGATGATTTAAAGACAGTTTTTATGTCAAATTAGAGATGGTTTTCTATCATTTTCCGAAATAACATATGACAAATCTTTTGCGAGATTCTAATAAAAAATTTGAGAGAGAGGATATTTTCAAACCAAAAATTGGGAATGACAGTCTACATCAGGATAGTAATGATAATAGTGTTAGAATAACAAACAACGCCGCATCAAAAAATCTAGTTTTAGGAGAACGATATTCCCGCACCGAAAAATTCATAAACACTCCTGGACCAATCCTGATGGGGGGACTCACGACCAGATTGATCATATATCGATAGACAGGAAATGACATTCGTCTATATTCGATGTTCGATCTTTCAGTGCAGCAAACAGTGGCACTGATCACTATCTCTTGGTTGCAAAAGTTGTGGAAAGATTTACAGTAAGTAAACAAGAAACACAGAAGTTAGGTGTGGTGAGATTTAATATCAGGAAGATAAGTGAGCTGGAGTTTAGGAACAAAATAAGAATAAGATTTCAAAGAGTTCTGCAGCATTGGGGAATTTAAACGATATACAGGACACGCATATGGCTTGGGAAGACATTAAAGAAAATGTCAAAATCTCTTCTCAAGAGAGTCCAGGTCTGTAGGAAATGTAGTACCACGAACCATAGTTTGGTGAAGAATGTTTACTAGTTTTAGATAGAAGGAGGCAAGATAAAATGCAGTAGTTACAGGATCAAAAAAATGTAAATAATCTAAACAAAATAAGACATGAAGCTAGTAGACATTTCAGGAACAAGAAGAAGGTATATCTGAAAACTAAAATTAATGAACTTGAAACTAACAGAAAGATCGAAAATATCAATGACTTTAAGAACGGTTAACAACTTAGAACTAATGTAGTAAAGGATGAGAAGAGTGAGACTGGGTTACAAACTGATACAGTGTACTGGTCACATGGAGGAAACATTTCTCTCAGCTATTGAACGTATATGGGGTTAATGACGTTAAGCAGACAAAAATTCATAAAATGGATCCAGTGGTGCCTGAGCCCAGTGTTTTGGACATTCAAATGGCTATTGGAAAGCTAAAAAAGAAACAAATCGCCAGGTATTCATCAAATCCCAGCAGAAATGATCAGAGAAGAGAGTAGAACAATTCGCACTAAGATCCATAGAATTATTACTACTATATGGAATAAGGAATAAGTGCTTTGGGAGTGGCAGAAGTCAATCATTTATCTATTTCTAAGAAGGGGATAACAAAGTTTGCTGTAAATTTAGAGGCATGTCACTTTTGTCAACAAAGTACAAGATTTTACCCAAAATCCTGCTGTCAAATTAAACTCCACAGAAGGGGAAGGAGAAATTATTGTGGACTATCGGTGCGGATTTCGACGCAACAGCTCAGCTACTGATCATATATTCTGCGTTCCTCAAATACTTGAGGAAAATGCGAATACAATGAAGCAGTGCAACGTCTACATATAGACTTCAAGAAAACCTATGTTTCAGTTAGGAAGGGGGCCTTGTAAAATATTCTCATTGAGTTTTGTATCCCCATGATAGAGGTTAGGATAAAAAAAAATGTCTGAATAAAGCGTATTGCAGATTTCAGCTAGGGAAATATCCGTCTGATATATTTTCTAGTAAGCATGTTTCGAAACAATCAGATGCTTTATCGCCATTGCTTTTCATCTCTGCTCTAGAATATGTCGGTTCAGGTAAACCAGTATGGCTTGAAATTAAATGGGTCATATCAGCCTCAACTTTATGCTGACAGTATTAATATATTGAGCGGAAGCGTATATATTGTTAAGAAGTTTACAGAAGCTTTGATAGTTACTAGTAAGGAGACTGGACTAGAAGCAAATGCTGATAAAAATAAGTACATGGTCACGTCTCGAGATCAGAATGCAAGACGAAGTCACAATATAAAGACGGATTATTACTTTCATTGAAAGGGTGGAACATTTCTAATATTTGAGAGCAAACCCAAAGAATCAAAATTCTCTTTACGAAGAAACTGAGAGAAGATCGAAATCAGTGAATGCTTGCTACCATTCGGTGCAAAGTCTTTTGTCTTTAAGTGCGCTATCCAAAAATATAAAATTTAAGATATACAGAACTATAATTATGCCTGTTGTGTTGTATGAGCGTGAAACATTTTCATTCACATTGAGGGAGGAACGTAGGCTGTGTTTGTTACAGAATAGTTTGCTGAGGAGAATATTTGGGCCTAAGAGAGGCGAGGTTACAGAGGATTGGAAGAAACTACATAAAAGCGAACTTAATGGTCTATATTCCTCACCAAATGTTATTCGGTGATCGAATCGAGAATAGCGAGATGGGCGAGGCATGTAGCACGTATTGGAGCTCTCCACTTGTGTACAGGTTTTTGATGACGAAACCTGCGGGAAAGAGAACACTTGGAAACCCAGGCGTAGATCGAAGAATAATATTAATATAGCCCTCAGGAAGTGGGATGGAGAGGATGGATTGGATTCATCTGGCTCAGGATAGGGGCAGGTGGCGGACTCTTGCAAGCGAGGTAATGAACCTTCGTGTTCCATAAAATGCGGGGAATTTCTTGACTGCCTGAAAACTGGTTAGATTCTCAAGAAGAGTTCTGTTCCGTGTTGTTAGTATAGGTGCGTATTTACAGCGAGCGCCTGACTGCTGCGTTTAGGTTTCATGCTCAACACACGTGATAGAGAAGTTGCCTGAAGAGCTTGGCGATTCCTGTTTCAGAATTCAAGTATAAGTACAAAGCATTAGGAACCCATACCCGTCAACTTTGCCTCCAAGTATGTCCCCAAGAAAGGTCCTATATTGCAGTACACGACACTTGGGCTCCCATTAGCAATGTGCAAGTGAAAATTTTAGGCTCTTAAAGCATCGAAATATCTCAAAATTTATTTGAAACAAATAACGCAATTGTAAAATCTGATGGACGTAATATATATGCTGCTTATTTGTTTCTTATTTTACTTCAACAAGGTACTCAAGTTCCTAATGTAAAAATCTCGAATAGAAGGAAGGGTTAATATGAATGGTGAAGTTGTAAGGAAGTTAAATTCAGTGGTCTTGGAGTACTGTATAAGAAATTTAAAGAAAATATGAAATAATTATATTATAAAGAAGAAACTAATCTGTATTACGGTGCCTAAACAAAGCCGACCTTGTAAATAGAAATGAAGAGAAAGAAGCAGGTTTACATTTTATCACTAAGGATAAAAGCGAAAAGTAGAGTACAAGAACAGGTCATACAACTTGAATAAAAGGAGGCAAAAGAACAAATTAAAATTCGCGTATCTATGAGGCAGTGAGCAACAGGTGTATTCGAGGAATATTTGCTGATTTTACATTCAGAATCTTCCCTTTCTTGACCAGAAACATGAGGATTAAAACATTATTTCACGTGTTGTTACATAGGTGTGCAAATACATGTCTGTCTTCAAACGGAAAAAAAAGCACTGAGATCTGGACCTAAGATAAAATCTATACCGGAAGGGATAAATTTACATAAGTGGTGGTTAAGAGCTGTATATTTTCTTTTCATGAAATAAAAGAGGTGCTCATTAAAGGAATTATCAGATATACGGCGATTTTCCAATTGCTGAGATCAGGAACTGATAAAGAATTGTTGCTATACAATCCTGAATGACAGACAGCACTCGACAGGTAAATGTCATATTGGTGATTGCTACTGAAGGGGATCTCAAACAAATAAGGTGTGAGTTGGCAGACTGGATTATATTAACTCAAGAGAAGTCCTGAGGAATGTCTTATTTTAAGCCTGGTATAGACTAATAGCTTGTATGAGTATCCTGCCTGTACCAATGTACAGACTATCCGCCACTTGAGATATGTACAGTATTCTAACATTTGCCTCAAACACTGACAAAAGTAACAAATCAGAAAAGACATGAAATTAGGCCAAACAATTTTCTATTAACCGAACATGTATGGGGGAAACAAGGAAGACACTGAAAATACGAATTAAAATATCGCGTGGAACGTGATATCTTGTGAAAACGGACGACCACTGCAGGGTCACTACCATGTGACTGTGCAGTTCGATATAAAGATTATTATTATTATTATTATTTATTTTATTTAGCAGTTTATACAACGTTTCCACATCTTCCTCCGCCCATTTAACAATTATCTTCTTCCTCCAGTTGCTTCTGTCTTTCCAGTTTTCTTCCATTAACCCCTTTTCTCCCATCAGTAGCTAGTCTTCCATCGGGCTCCTCTCCTGGTGGCGGACAGGGGAATGCTCACCAGATACGGCGGGTACCGGGGAAATAAAATATCCGGGACGAACCAAAAGTAGCACTGCTGCCTTGCAGTTTGATACTGGCGTATCAAGGGCTAGAGGAAGAAAACCTTGATCAAAAATCGCCTGGTCCTCCAGGTTGGGGGTTGATGCAGCAGGTCAACCCCTTGGTCATCGAATAAAAGAAAACTGCCAAAGAGCCCATTGGAAATACTCTGGTTTAAAATTATTGTTACTACCACTATTATTATTATTATTATCATCATCATCATCATCATCACAAACTTTTATAAAATGCGAAGGCCATTCATTAATAACATATTGTAGCGGACTAAAAGAATATTTCAAAATTGAAGATACTATGCCTGAATGAGTAAAATAAAATGTTGAATACAATAATTGTTGAATGGACAGATGTTCTAATTACGATTGTTGTTTTCTGGGATAGGACACCGTATTAGACTGGTACATGGCGTCATATTCCAGAAGAATGGAATCTTTAATAACCAGGTAAAATATTCGTGAGTTTCTAGTTTGATATATTCCAGTTCAGCAAAATTTATGACGGGCGGTTTTTCTGTCACAACTCATGTTGATTCCGCTGCGATCGGTCGTGTGATAGTTTTCTCGTGGCATCATTTTATGGTAGAAAACAGTCTGTACTAACCATTTCCTGACTTACTGTTATCATCAATGTACATTTTATCTTCGTTAAATAATCTATGAAGAAACGACAAAGGTCCTGTATTCTACAGCCATTGAGAAAAGCATCGTGTAGCGTACTACATACACCAACAAAATTAAATACGCGTTCAATATTTTGCACAAACCGCTACAGTACTCTCGAAATTCACGTAACAATTTAACGCTATAAAACGAAGCGAAAGTAATTGTGTAAAATATTTTCTGTGTGCCCTCCTATCTAATCAGACATGTTAGGGCAATCAATAGGCTGCTGTTCATATCTGAAACAATGAAACAATATTTTCGGAGCCGATGACCCGTCACGTTAAGTCCACGAGGGCATGAGAGGGCGTGGCAGTTTGGGGTGAGACAAGTTGCCATGGTAACAGTGACACACAAAGGGCGTGGCTCCTGCCAATCACCTGACCACAGGTCTATAAATGTCTTTGCAATCAGAAACAATTTCCAACCGGAGGCTCTACCGAACCAGCACACATCAAGCATTTATTGACCGGCTACGTCTAATCGAATACTGGGTATATAATCTGCGTAAAATATAGATGATTGCTTAAAAATAAACGCCCTTCAAGAATTGTGAAGACTATAATATGTCTTGGCATCGTTCCTAAAGGCAAGAAAGGGTGTGAGTGTAGAATTAAAAATCAAAATTTTGTATCACCTATGAGGCAGCCGAAACTTCCCGGACCAGTTTCATAATGACATATAGACTTGCTCTCGTCAAACATCTAACCATAATGGTTCTGGCAATCTGCGCCATGCAAATTGAACAACTGCAGAGTCAAGGGAATATTTTACGATCACTTCAGGAAACACCGCTTAGATTTAGAGATAATAGTCTTTATAAAACACTGTTGAAGTCTACATTCTCACACTTCTGCTTTAAAGGAGGAGAAGGAATGTTCATCAGAGACATTGGTAAGTATCTACCAAACTATACGGTATCATATCATAGAAGGGAGAATCCATGAAAATGTCCAATCTCACAAAACAAGAACACTTCATTTCAGCATTTTAGCAAATGGGTCATGCCAGAAAATATTTGCATGAAGATTATATTCCGCATTTGGGTCCAAATACTTTGTTATAAACTCGGATTTTATAACTGCTTCTAATTGCGAAGAATGAAACAGATTTCACTAGGTGTCGATGACGCGTTTTTATGCAATTACATTAGGATTTTGTAAAGTGGTAATAAATTCATCTGCATTGGAAGGTCCTGCGACCGGCCATCTCGACACAGGTATTTCTTGGTTTCCTTGTGCCTAAAAGCAAACGCTGAGATGGTTCTTAAGATTCCAATTTGCCACTACATGCTTCTCATGTAGCCATCCCGACTTAAATTTAGTAGCAACCAATTTCGTGTTTTGTTTACATGTAAAATAACCACTGCCACCGGGTGACAACCCAATTGCAGTAAATAAATATTACTAATTCAAGCTGTTTTTGACACATTTGTTGCAATCCTTCAGTCATGATTTCAGTGTCCCTACAATCAAGGTAACTCATGATGGGATAATAATTCTTGATCTCGTAATTTTCGGCAGGTCTTGTTTAAGCTCGCCTCCTATGACCCACAAATTTCAAAACACAAAAGGTCAAGATAAACTCTCCTAATAATCCTCGATAGATATCAAGTGCTAAACCTGCATGTCCTGAAACGGAGACAACGTGCATAGTAGAAGCAACATTACAGGAAATGTAAAAATAACTTAACACTAAGGCGCGTTCTTGCAACCACTGTTGCAGTGGAAAAGCAATGAGTATTAAACAACCTGCTTGTTTATAATTTTCATCATTGCACCGTGAATTTTGAAATTTACGTAGTTCACTCACCGAAAAATGCACTATTTATTAACTTGATTAAAAGTTTTACATTTACATTAAAATACACAATAATATCGCTCCTACATGTTTCTATCTTTAATAACCGCCATCAGGGAACTTTATCTGTGCCAAATAAAGTAATATTTATGTTAAAACACTCGGTAAAATTACGTCGTTATATAAATTAGGTGATGTGGCAGCATGTCGTAGACTGGCATATGTGTTGTGTGCAGTGCACATAACACACATGCCACATGCTACATTGTCATTAAAAACCGAAATATGCAGGAGCGATATTATTTTGTATTGTAATGTACATTTTAAAAACTTTTAACCAAGTTAATAAATAGTGCATCTGTTGGTGTGTGAACTACGTAAACCTGCGTGTGTGTATTTGTAGCCTTAGGTATCGAGCGTGCACTGCACATGGGCCATAGTGTCATCGGTAGCCTGTCCTGTTCTACAAAACTTTTCCACATTTTCTCATAAAGGGCACGATTTTCGAAAAAAAAAAGTTACTGAACAAAAAATGTGTAATTTGATTTTCTCTACAACTTTTGTTCGAAACATTTCTCATTGTAAGAAGAAATGAGCAAGACAAGATAAAAAAAATGTATATTTATTTACATGTAAAGTACACTTTATTCTCTCAGATTTTAATGAAACTCAAATTTTCTCGGAAGACTTTCGAAAATTCTTAAAATATAAAATTTCATGAAAATCTGTCACGTAGGAGCCGAGTTGTTCCATGCGGACGGAGAGACATTATTCCTTAACGACGCCGTCACAAGTTAATATTACATAACTTTAGCAGTATATGAACCTAATATGAGTAAGGACCTTAGCTGGAATGCTTCAGAATGGACAAAAATTGAAAAACTTACTTCCGTCAAAATATGTGCACACAGTTCTAACACGGACTGACCTGGGATCGAAACCAAGCCGTAAGGTTGCAAGACGACAAAAAAAAGTTGCTCCTCCAAATTAAATTCTTATTGCAACCGCACCATGTATGGAACTATATAAAGCACAATGAACTAACATTTTAAAAGATTTATAAACTTGCCCGTTATGTTAAGGACACAAAAGTACACAAAAGCTCTGTAGAACTTTAATAACTTCTTGAGAGTATTCTCTCTGTAGTCTGAGGAATGCACATGCCTCTGTGGCCTAGTGGAATTGTACTCCTTTTAAGAGATTTATAACTCGGAAGACGAAAAGCAGTTTCACGTAAGTTAGGGACGAATTTAGGCAGACAGCAGGGCTCCTAGAGAAATGCCAACGACTTTCCCCTTCTGAACACCTAGTTACAACCTATAGCATATCCATTTCACCCTGCACATTGTGTCAGCTATTTCGTGGGAGGAAAAGACAGATAACATTTTCTCCCTGCCATTCAGATTTCCAGAAGGCACCCTCCCTTCTAAAATAAACTCGGCAGGTAACACTCCCTCTTTCCATCATTCTTGAGTCACTTTCAGTATTAGCAAGGAACCCTACCCGGTTTTTGACACGCACTTCCGTCGTAAAGCCAGGTGCAAAGGTTTCCACACCCTCACAACTCTGAAAAATGCGAACGAAAAGAAAAGTATTGTACAGATGAAGAGAAAAATGCCTTTAGCTCGTTTCTTTATACCACAGTAACGCTTCCTTAGAAGGATGAATGAAATGGTGAATGAAGTACAGTGTATAAGGGGCAGAATGACAAGGGGAGGGGAAGTGACACTACCAACACCTTAAAAAAAAAGACCGCGCGTTAAACACAATAAGTGAGGTGTGAGCTTCGTGTGTGGGGCAGGAGAAACCCTGTTTTCTGGGGCCACCTGCTCGCATTCCTATGAGAGCAGAGGAAGGCATTTTGAGAACTGTACCAGATTGTTGGATTTTGTGACGGAAGAAGAATGACTTTCCTACTTTAACGATTTCCGACTGCCCCATATAAATTTCACAATACGACAACCGCTGTAGTGAATTACTTAAAATAAAATTATTTATAACTGAAGAATAAAAAACCAATTAGTTGCTACTTAATAATTTATTGTAATTCTTATAGGCTCGACATGTTTCGGGCACTACTATGCTCATCATCAGGAGCTCGCGACTATGATGTTGATTACCACGTTGGTCGTTTCGTTCTTGGTTTGCTGTATGTTGGAGGTAAGGTGCGGTTAGGCTGGAGTAGTGTCCGGGCTGCAGGCTAAAGCACGACAAAGTCGTATATATATATATATATATATATATATTGTGGGACCGCGGTAGCACAGTGGTTAAGGTGCTGTGCTGCAAATCGGAAGGTCGCTGGTTCGATCACAGCTGGTGTCAGCGGATTTTTCATTGACATAAAATCCTTCCGGTCCTGGGGTCGACTCTGCCTCTAACAGAAATGAGTAATAGGAACATTTCCTGGGGGTAAAGGCGGCCGGTGCATAAGGCTGACAACCTACCACCATCCTGTGCCGTTGTCACGAAATCTGGGAGCCTTAACTTCCTGGAACCCTCTGGGCCTGTCCAGGCCTGTAATGGGACTGATTTATATGTTGTACATAAAATGTGTTTAGACTTTCTCTACAGCTCTGCCTAATACATTTCTCATTCTGAGAAGAATTGAGTGAGATATGATAAACAGAAATAGGTCTTCACGGAAAGTGCCCGTTATTATTGTCGGGTTTCAATGAAACTTGAATTTTATCGACAGATTTTTAAAAATACTTATATGTCAGCTTTCACAAAAAAGCGTTCGGTGGGAGCCGAGTTGTTCCACGCGGGCGTTCGGAGAAGCAGAAGGACATGATGGAGCTAAGATTCGCCTTTTCCAACTCTGCGAAAGCGTCTGAATTTTGAATTTTGGTACAACATATATATATATATATATATATATACATACGTACATGTAGCATCGACTTGTGTTTGTCCAAGTCACTGGGCTCCAGCAACCGTTACACCATTAGTTGTGGCAATAATAATAATAATAATAATAATAATAATAATAATAATAAT
>Ga0123357_10004098_pt1 | contig 16979 bp, 11 predicted proteins | sample TergutEmb28metaG_FD_89873 | JGI IMG/M metagenome (GOLD analysis project Ga0123357, IMG submission 89873) | Embiratermes neotenicus P4 segment gut microbial communities from Petit-Saut dam, French Guiana - Emb289 P4 | ecosystem: Host-associated > Arthropoda: Insects > Digestive system > Gut ... | reverse complement strand
GACCGCGAGGTTCTTACCGCAGACATCGTTGGTCTCGTTGTAGCTCGACGCCTTGTCCACCGGCACCAGGATCGACTCGTTGTTGTAGAAGACCCCGATCTCATTGGACGCGGCGAAGGAAGCCGCGTTCGCGGCGCTGGCCGATCCGCTCACAACGATCTTGCCGGCCTGCATGGCTGGAACCTGGTCGGCGAACGCGAGTTGCTGCCACTTGACCGTCAGGCCCATCAGCCCAGCCGCGTGCTCCACCAAGGTGACCATCGCGCCGGTCGGAGTCTTGCCGTCGGCCTCGTACATCGCCAGCGGCGGCGCCTGGAAGTTCGCCCCGCCGTCCAGGTAGCCCGCGTCGATGAACTGCTGCGGGACCATCGCCCGAATCGTCTGGTCGACCTGCGCCGCGCCCGTTGCCGGAGCCGATCCGCTGCCGGAACCAGGTTTGCCACCGGAGCCAGAGCTGCAGCCGGTGACCGCGACGGCAGCGGCAAGCAGCGCGGCAATCGAGAGGGTGAGTCTGTTCATCGTTACTCCTCTGCTGGGTGTCTATGAGTGGTCTGGTGTTCGCCTGTGAGTGGTTGACCTGCTGAGGTTGGGCGGGCGCCCGCGCAGTGGGCCGACGGGCCCGACGCGGGCACCGGAATCACGGACTTGGGCTGGGCGTGCCGCTGGCGGGGATCAGTCGGGCGACTCGATCAACCTGGCCCGCGATTGGCCGCCCGCTGACATATGCTGCTAGGTGCCGGGCAGAAAGAGTGACAGATGACCCCCTCGAAGCAAGATTGCATGCAACCACCACGGGCACAGCATACATGATTCGCGCGATCGGGAACTGTGATCTACGCCACGGTAGAAACCACTCGAAACGGAGACCATCGATGCCTGAGAACGCCGCCGCCATCGGGACGGACACCACCCGGGGGCTGCGGACCTACCTCTCCTCCACGCCTTCCCACGGCTCGACCACCGACGCCGTCACCAATGCTCTGCGAGAGGCCATACTCGATGGCGTGCTCGCCCCGGCGACCTGGCTGCGGGAGGGAGATCTGGCTGAGCAGCTGCAAGTCAGCCGGACCCCGGTGCGCGAGGCGTTGCGTCGGCTCTCGGACGAGCAACTCACGGTCCGCACGGTGAATCGCGGCACGTTGGTCGCCTCGATGACCATTGACGACATTCTGGCCGTGTACGCCGTCCGAGAGAATCTAGACGGCCTGGCCGCCCAGATGACGGCCCAGCGCCGGCCGCCGACAGTCGTCGAAGCACTGCGCTCGATCAACCATCAGATGGCCGAGGCCGCCGGGCTCGGCGACACGAAGCTGCTCGCCAAGCTCAACGTCGACTTCCACGGTGTGCTGCGCGACGGCAGCGGGAACCCGTACTTGGTGCGATTCCTCACCGAGGTCGAGCACGCCTTCCGCCGCTTCGGCCACAGCACCTATGAAGTGCCCGGACGACCTGAGGAAGCCCTCCAGGAACACGCCGGGATCGTCGAGGCGGTTGCCGCCGGCGATCCCGACCTAGCCTCCAAGCGCGCGTTCGCCCACTCTCGTCGCGCCCGCGACGTGCGGATCCAGACCCTTCTTCGGATCTGACCAAGCCCCCGCGCTGGCGCCGTGGCGCCGCCACCCTGATGGATGATCATTTGCTGGCAGCGGGCCGCGCAAGAGACGCTCTTGACAGAGATTGCATGCTATTGGCATTCTTGATGCGCGATGGCGATCCGCCAATGCTATCGATCCGAGACGAGTGGAGTTGTCCGGAATGGGAGTGCTTGTGGGCGAGTGCGAGTCGCCTCGTCCACGCCACTGCGGCACCGCGAACCCGGCCTGCGGACCCACACGCGTGATCGCGATCCAACAGCTGCCCGGGACGACACCAAGGTGAACCCGATCGAAGCGGCAGCGCTGGTTCTGGCCGGCTTCGGCGGTGGCCTGTGCGGCAGCCTCGCCGGACTCGCCTCCCTGGTCAGCTATCCCGCGCTGCTCGCAGTTGGGGCTCCGCCGATCACGGCAAACGCCACCAACACGGTCTCACTAGTTTTCAACGGGCTGGGCTATGTGATCGGGTCGCGACCGGAACTGCGGAGTCGGGCTGCGCGGGTGCGCCGGCTGGCGCCCGCGGCGGCGCTCGGCGGCACCGCGGGGGCGGTGGCGCTGCTGCTGACGCCAGGCAACACCTTCTCACGGATCGTGCCTTATCTGATCGGGCTGTCTGGTCTGCTGATCCTCGTCCCAGCGCGAACGCGCGGCGCTCCCTTCGATATGGATCGCGATCCGCTCTGGCTGCGCCCGATCGTGTTCGCGATCGCTTGCTACGGGGGCTACTTCGGGGCGGCGGCCGGGGTGCTGCTGCTGGCCGCCCTCCTCGCCACCGGCGAGCCGTCCCTGGCCAATGCCAACGCGACGAAGACCATCCTGCTGTGGCTGGCGAATCTCGTGGCAGCGGTGATCTTCGTGGCCAAGGGAGAGATCGACTGGGCGGCGGCCGTTCCCTTGGCACTCGGCTTCCTCGCCGCGGGCCGGCTGGGCCCAGTGCTCGTGCGCCGGCTGCCCGCGCGACCACTGCGCGTCGCGATCGGATTGAGCGCCCTTGGACTGGCCATCGCGCTGTGGCTCGAAGGCCGTTGATCGCATGCAATATTTGCGCACGGTCGGGCAATCCGGTGGGATCAACTGGACCGGGCGGTCGATGCGCTCAGCTTCCGGGTCGCGGCCACCAGCGGCAACGACCGAGCCCGCGACCCCGGGTGCCCCAACGAACCGCCGTTGTCTGGCCCACCGTCAGTTCCGCTTCGCGCTTCCCCGGTTGACGAACACCGCGTGCCGGGTCGATCAGCTCCGGCGACCGCTTTCGGTAGAGTGTCGTTGTCAGTGCATGCAATCGGTGGTATCACTGAACCGTGGTGACAAGGAGACTGCCCGTGCCCAACACCCGCTCTGATCTCGGTCCGCTGTTCGCGCCAGCCTCGGTCGCGATCATCGGGGCCAGCGAGCGCGAAGGCAACCGCGGTGGCGCCGCGGCCGGGTACCTGCGAAGGTTCGGCTTCCCCGGCAACGTCTATCCGGTTCACCCCTCCGCCGAGTCCGTCGCCGGATACCGGGCGGTCCCAAAGATCTCCGATCTGCCCGAGACCCCCGACGTGGCGATCATCGCTGTGGGCGGGGCATCGACGCCAGCGCTGGTGCGCGAACTCGGCCGGGTCGGAGTCGGTGCCGCGATCGTCTGGGCGGGCGGGTTCGCCGAGACGGGCGCCCAAGGCGCGGCGCTCCAAGCCGAGCTGGTCGATGCGGCGCGGCGCCATGGCGTCCGCCTGCTCGGCCCGAACTGCCTCGGCGTCATCAACACCGGCTCCGCCTTCACGGGCACGTTCGCGACCTGGTTGCGCAAAGCGGACCGCCTGATCCCCGGACATATCTCCATGGCCAGCCAGAGCGGCGGCCTGTCGGCCCAGGCCCACTCCTCGGCCCAAGCGAACGGCATCGGCTTCCGATTCGTCGTCAGCACCGGCAACGAGGCCGGAATCAGCGCCATCGACGCCATGGAGTACTTCGTCGACGATCCCGAGACGCGCGTGATCGCGACCTATCTCGAGGGGGGACGAGACGGCCGTCGCTTGGCCGCAGTGCTGCGTCGCGCGCGCGAAGCGGCCAAACCGGTTGTGGTGATCAAGGGCGGACGGTCGGCGGCGAGCGCCGCCGCCATCGCCGCGCACACCGGCGCGATGGCCGGGCAAGCCCGCGTCTGGGACTCAATCCTCGACGCCGAAGGCGCAATCCAAGTAGCCTCGATCGAAGAGATGGTGGAGGTCGCGAGCTTCGTGCAGAGCCGTCGCGGTCGCCTGCCGGTGCCAGGGAGGCGAGTGATCGTGCTCGGATTCGGGGGCGGCTCGGGGGTGCTTGCCGCCGACCAATGCACCCGGCTCGGGCTGGAGATCCGGTCGCTGTCCCAGGCGGTCCGGGAACGACTCATCCCGCTCGTTCCCGAGATAGCTTCGATCAACAACCCGCTGGATCTGACGCCGGAGTTTTTCGCGCAACCGCGCTGGCGCGGCAACCTGCCCGCAGTGCTGCGGGTGCTCGACGAGTCCAATGAAGCCGATGTCATCCTGGCCCAGATCGGACTGGGGAACATGACGGCCCACGCCGACGCCATCGTGGGCCCGATCTGCGACCATCACGACCACGCCCAGACCGCGTTGGCGATCCACACCAGGGCGAGCGACCCACGAGACCTGCTGCCGTATATGGCCAACGGCGTGCACATCTTCTCCGAGCAGAGCCGCGCGACCGCCACGCTGGGACTGCTCGCCCGTCTCGCCCCAGCAAACGAGGGGCAATCCCGGCACGTGCTGGACGGGGTCGCGACGGGCGCTTTCAACCCGTCCGCGCTGCGCCTTCCCGACGCGTCCTCGAACGCAGTGTTCCCCGAGCACATAGTGCATCAGCTCCTGGACGGCGCCGGCCTTCCCGGGATACGCTCGGTCGCCGCCTCTTCAGCCGCTGATGCCGTCGCGGCGGCCGACGACATCGGCTACCCCGTCGCAATGAAAGTGCTGTCGGCCAAGATCACGCACCGGGCGAGCGCCGGACTGGTCCGGCTCTCAGTGCCGGACCCCGACTCAGTTCGACGGACCTACGACGAGCTCGCCGCCGCATCCCTGGCCAGCGGAGCCGTGCCCGACGCGATCATGGTGCAACAGATGGCCCCGCGGGGAACCGAACTGCTCATGTCCGGCTTCCGAGACCCAACCTTTGGTCCGATCGTTTCAGCCGGCGCCGGCGGAGTCGAGACCGAGCTGATCGACGATGTGGCTTTCGATCTCGCTCCGCTAACTCCGGTTCGGGCTCTGGCCTTGTTACGCCGGCTGCGCATCTCCGACCATCCGAAACGGTTCGACTTGGACCTCGTCGGCGGCCCAGCGGTGTCGTATCTCGTCGAGTTCTCGCGACTGGTCGCGGCGTTGCCGTGGTCGTCGTTCGTGCTCGAGCTCAACCCAGTCAACATTTCGTCCGGCTCGGCCGTCGCGCTCGATGGATTGCTCGTGGTCAGTGATGCCGCACCAGTCGCCACAAGCCAATGAGCGCCGAACCGCGACACGAGCCGGTGTCGGACCGCTGGCGACGATTGACAAGGACAAGGAACAAACCGTGAGTACCTATACGATCGCTATCATTCGCGGCGACGGCATCGGGCCCGAGCTCGTCGAGGCCGCGCTGGACGTGCTAAACCCCGTGGCCGCGCGCCACGAGTTTGCCCTTGAGTACGTGGAAGTCGACGCCGGGGCCGACACCTATCGCCGCACCGGCGCCAACATCGAGCCCGCCGGCTTGGACGTGATCAGGCGGTGCGATGCGGCGTTCAAAGGGCCAGTCGGCCTGCCCGATGTGCGTCTGCCCGACGGCACTGAAGCCGGCCTGCTCGGCGGCGTGCTGCGGGTCGGACTGGACCTGTTCGCCAACGTGCGTCCGATCCACCTGTACCAAGGGGCGCCGGCCCGGCTCAAGGTGGATGCCGGCGGGCTCGACTACGTGGTGATCCGCGAGAACACCGAGGGCATGTATCTCGCCCGCGGCAAAGGCGTGGGCAACCGCGAGGCGATGACTGACACTCTGGTGGTGACCCGGGTCGGCTGTGAGCGGATCAGCCGTTTCGCCTTCGAGCAGGCGCGCAGTCGTTCCGGCGCGGTCGCCGATGGAACGTCCCGAGTCACGCTCGTCGACAAGGCGAACGTCTTGCGCAGCATGTATTTCTTCCGGGAGATCTTTCTCGCTGTCGCGGCTGAGTATCCGGATATCGAGCACGAATGCGTCCATGTGGACGCGGCCGCTCAGGCACTCGTGCTGACCCCGGAGCATTTCGACGTGATCCTGACCGAGAACCTGTTCGGCGACATCCTCTCCGACCTTGGCGGCGGCACCGTCGGAGGTGTCGCGATGTGCCCGTCGGGCAACATCGGCCATGACAACGCCTACTTCGAGCCCATCCACGGCAGCGCGCCCTCGATCGCCGGCCAGCGACTGGCGAACCCGATCGGCCAGATCCTGTCCGCCGCGATGATGCTCGACTACCTGGGCCAACCGGCTGCCGCGGACGAGATCCGGGACGCGGTGACCACCGGGCTGGCGGGCGGGGCGATCACCTTGACGGCGGCTGGCGGAGCCGCTGGTGGCCCACAAGCGGTGGTTGACGCGGTGCTCGCGGAATTGCCCTGACCAGTTTGGATTGGGCGGGGCACGGAGGGGTCCCGCCCTTACGCGAGCCGCGCCACGCCACGGATCCTGCTTTCGATTCAGGGCCACGGCACACCAGCGTCGCTGGCGGCGGACCCGACCCTCCATGCCGGCACGTTCAAGCCGGGGCGCCACCCAGCACCGATCCAGCCCGGCTAGCTGCAGCCGCTGGTGGCGCCGCACCCCTCGCAGACGAAGCAGCTGCCGGCGGGGCGCATCTTGGTCCCGCAGTTCAGGCACAGCGGCGCGTCGGCGGACGATCCGGTGAGCGACTCGAACAGCTCGGTTGAGTTGTGCACCCCGGCCCGGGCCAACCCCGGGCCGCCCGAGCGGGCGGGCTCGCCGAACTCGTCGGACATCGCCCCGGCCGGGTGCGCCGCCGGCTGGGCGCGCACCGGCGCGGACTGCGCCAACGCGATCGTGTCCAGCTCGTCCTCGTCGTCGATGATCTGCTCGTACGAGCCGGTCTCCAGCGCCTTGGTCCGCTCGGCGGCGGTGTAGATGCCCAGCGCCGCGCGCGCGTCGAAGGGCAGGTAGTCCAGCGTGAGCCGGCGGAAGATGTAGTCCATCACCGACTGCGCCATGCGGATGTCCGGGTCGTCGGTCAGACCCGCCGGCTCGAAGCGCAGGTTGGTGAACTTGGCGACGAACGTCTCCAGCGGAACCCCGTACTGCAGCCCGATCGACACCGCGATGGAGAACGCGTCCATCACCCCGGCGAGGGTGGAGCCCTGCTTGCCGAGCTTGAGGAACACCTCCCCCAGGCTGCCGTCGTCGTAGTTCCCAGCGGTGATGTAGCCCTCGGCCCCGCCCACAGTGAACGAGGTGGTCAGCGACTTGCGCTTCTTGGGCAGCCGCTTGCGGGTGGGCCGGTACTCGACCACCTTGGCCGGCTCGGGCGCGGCGGCCGCCGCCTTGTCGCCTTTGCCCGCGGACAGCGGCTGGCCGACCTTGCAGTTGTCCCGGTACACGGCCAGCGCCTTCAGACCGAGCTTCCAGCCCTGCAAGTACACCGCCGCGATGTCGGCCACGGTCGCCGACTCGGGCATGTTCACTGTTTTGGAGATCGCCCCGGACAGGAACGGCTGCACCGCCGCCATCATCCGCACGTGGCCCATCGGCTTGATCGCCCGCGCGCCCATCGCGCAGTCGAACACCTCGCGGTGCTCGGCGCGCAGCCCGGGCGCGTCGAGCACGTGCCCGTGCTCGGCGATGTGCTCCACGATCGCCTCGACCTGCTCGTCCGGGTAGCCGAGCACCCGCAGCGCGCGCGGCACGGTCTGGTTGACGATCTGCATCGACCCGCCGCCGACCAGCTTCTTGAACTTGACCAGCGCCAGGTCCGGCTCGATGCCGGTGGTGTCGCAGTCCATCATCAGCCCGATGGTGCCGGTGGGCGCGAGCACCGACACCTGCGCGTTGCGCCAGCCCTGCCGCTCGCCGAGCTGGTTGCCGGCCGCCCATTGCGCGGCGGCGGCGTCGAACACCGCGCGATCGGTGGCGTTCACCCGCCGAGCCGTGTCATTGGCGCCCGCGTGTTTGCGCATCACCCGCGCGTGCGCCTCGGCGTTGCGCGCGAACCCGTCGTACTGGCCGACCACGCCGGCCAGCTCCGCCGACCGGCGGTAGGACACCGCCGTCATCAGCGAGGTGATCGCGGCGGCCAGCGCCCGGCCGCCGTCGGAGTCATAGGCGAGCCCGGAGGCCATCAGCAGCGCGCCGAGGTTGGCGTACCCAATGCCGAGCTGGCGGTAGGCGCGGGTGTTCACCGCGATCGGCTCGGTCGGGAAATCGGCGAAGCAGACCGAGATGTCCATCGCGGTGATGATCAGTTCCACCGATTTGACGAACCGCTCGATGTCGAAGCTGTTGTCCTCGCGCAGGAACTTCATCAGGTTCAGCGAGGCCAGGTTGCACGAGGTGTTGTCCAGGCTCATGTACTCCGAGCAGGGGTTGGACGCGGTGATCCGGCCGGACTCCGGGTTGGTGTGCCAATCGTTGATCGTGTCGTCGTACTGCAGGCCCGGATCGGCGCACTCCCAGGCGGCTTGCGCGATCTTGTCGAACAGCGCCTTCGCGTCGACCGTCTCGAGCACCTCGTGGGTCTTGCGGGCGCGCAGCCCGAACTCGCCGCCCTCCTCGACCGCGCGCATGAACTCGTCTGACACGCGCACCGAGTTGTTGGCGTTCTGGTACTGCACGCTGACGATGTCGCGCCCGCCGAGGTCCATGTCGAACCCGGCGTCGCGCAGCACCCGGACCTTCTCCTCCTCGCGCGCCTTGGTGACGACGAACTCCTCGATGTCCGGGTGATCGACGTCCAAGACAACCATCTTCGCCGCGCGCCGGGTGGCGCCGCCGGACTTGATCGTGCCGGCGGAGGCGTCCGCGCCACGCATGAAGCTGACCGGACCGGACGCCGTCCCGCCGGAGGACAGCAGTTCCTTGGACGAGCGGATCCGCGACAGGTTCAGCCCCGCGCCCGAGCCGCCCTTGAAGATCAGCCCCTCCTCGCGGTACCAGTTCAGGATCGATTCCATGGTGTCGTCCACCGAGAGGATGAAGCAGGCGCTCACCTGCTGCGGCGAGGACGTGCCGACGTTGAACCAGACCGGCGAGTTGAACGCGAACACCTGGTGCAGCAGCATCCAGGCCAGCTCCTGCTCGAACACCTCGGCGTCCTCGGGCGAGGCCAGGTAGCCGTGCGCCTCGCCGGCGGCGCGGTAGGAGCGCACCACCCGGTCGATGAGCTGGCGCAGCGACCACTCGCGGCTAGGCGAGCCGAGCGCGCCGCGGAAGTACTTGGTGGCGACGATGTTGGCCGCGTTCACCGACCAGAAGTCCGGGAACTCCACGCCGCGCTGCTCGAAGTTGACCGTCCCGTCACGCCAGTTGGTCATCACCACGTCGCGGCGCTCCCAGCTCACCTCGTCATACGGATGCACACCCGCCGTGGTGTGCACGCGACCGATCCGCAACCCGCCGGCCCAGCCGAGGTTGGCCCGCTCACGCGTCGTCCGCCCAGCCGCGTCCGTCCCCGCCGCGTCCGGTCCGGCCGCAGTCGTCGCGTCCGCGACTGACGCGGTACGCGCCCCATCGAGCGTGTTGGTCATGATGCGATCTCTCCTTCGTGCCTCACTGCGATGCTCCACTGGAATGCTCTGATGCGGTGCCCTCGTCGACAGGCGGCCGATCGCGGTCGACCTGGTCATGGTCGGGGCCGTCGACGCGATGCTCCGCGCGCAGCTCGGTGATCGCGTTCTCGAAGTCGTCGATGGAGCTGAACGCCTGGTAGACGCTGGCGAAGCGCAGGTAGGCCACCTCGTCCAACCGGCGCAACGGCCCGAGGATCGCCAAGCCGACCTGTTCGCTGGGCACCTCGGCGGCACCGGTGGCGCGAATCGCGTCCTCGACCGCCTGGGCGAGCTGGGCCAGCGCGTCCTCGTCGACCGGGCGCCCCTGGCAGGCCCGCCGCACCCCGTTGATCACCTTCTGCCGGCTGAACGGCTCGGTCACCCCGCTGCGTTTGATCACAGCCAGGGTCGCTTCCTCGACCGTGGTGAACCGCCGCCCGCACGCCGGGCAGGCGCGCCGACGACGGATCACCTGCCCCTCGTCGTGCTCGCGCGAGTCGATGACCCGGGAGTCGGCGTGCCGACAGTGCGGGCACCGCATGACAACCGAACCCCTCTCTCGCGCTCGGGCGGATCCCCCGACGGCCCTCGCCGGCCTTGTGGACGACCCTGGGGTCCGGCTGTGGACCACTCGGCGTCCGTTGTGGACAGCCAACCCCAACTTGTGGACTAGTTACACCATTGTAACTACTAGATGTTGGGGTAGACGCTAGACCACGCCCAATCTGGCCCCAACCCCGGGGTGGCTCTGCCGAACCCGACGCGCAGGCACCCAGCGCGTACCAACCGGGCACCGCCCCACGCGCTCGCTGCCCGGCGATTGGGGGCCGGCCCCGTTCGCCGCAGCGGCCGGCCGCATGCGGTCCTCAACGGGTGCGCAGCACCTGGCCCGGGACCAGCGCCGCGTCATTCATCCCGTTGAGCCGCTGCAGGTCCGCCACCACCGCGCGCGGGTCGCTCCCCGGCGCGATCCGGGTCGCGATGCCCCACAACGTGTCGCCACTGCGCACGGTGACCGCCGCCGGCACCGACACCGCTGGGCGTTCGGTGGGCGCGGAGGCGTGCGCGACCCAGAGCAGCGCGAACGTGGCCAGCAGCCCAGCGATCGCGAGCGCCACACGACCGCGCCGAGTCAGCCGGAGCCGGCCGACCGACGCCCCCGGCCGCGCCACCGCCGCCCGAGGCGCGACCGCAGCCTGGAGAGCCGCCGAATCCCGGGAAGCCACCGCCGTCCGGGGACCCGTCAACCGAGGACCCGTCAACCGAGGAGCCGCCGCCAGCAGAGCCACCGCCCGCCGCGCGGTCGCGCTGGGCGAGGCCGCCCTGGACTCCGCCGACGAATCCGCTCGCGCAACAGCCCGGGGCTGGGAGCCGCGCTTCGAAGCGACCGTGGTCAGCGTCACGGCCGACCACTCGGCAACGGTGGCGGCGGCGGACGCGGCGGCGGGCGCAGCGGCGGAGTGCTCGATGACCGACCCGCCGGCCGGCAGATCGACCACTGACCCGGCGCTTTGTCGACCGAGCGCCGGCTCCCCCGCGCGGCGACCCACGCGCCGCTCAACCCCGGCCGGCGCCGCGGCAACCACGCCCGGGGTTGCCACGACCCGCGGCATGACGATCCCGCCCGCCGCCGCCCCGGGCACCAGCGCCACGGGCTCCAGCGCTGCCGGCGCCGCCCGCAGCGCAGCGACCGTCTTGGCATCCGCTGCCGTGCCATCCGCTGCCTTGGGCGCGCCGAGCGCGCGCACACTCGGCGCCGCGCCCCGCCGCGCCGTCGCCGCGGCCGGCGACCGCCCCGCCACTGCGGCAGCGCGTCGCGCCACCGGGAACACCAGCACCACACCGTCGCCGGCTGCGGCCGGAGGCATGGCCGGGCAAGGTCCGACGACCGCGCCCCGTCCGGCGACCGCGCCGTTGGCTCGGCGCGAGCGCGCCTGCGAAGGGATCCGACCCACTGGCGGCAGCCGCAACGCGGTGGACATCACCGCCTCCTTCCTGGCTCCAGCCGACCCTCGGCCCAGCCTCGTCTGCTCGAACGAACGTTCTATCGAACGCCTGTGCGGACAGGTCTACCACGAACCCCTGACAAGAATCCAGCACCGCCCGGCGTGTTGCTCGAACGTATGTTTGATTTCCGTCGCGAGACCGGCTAGCGTCAATGCCAAGTTCCGAGGAGATGGAGTACCCCGTGCCACGTCAGCAGACCCCCCAACGGCCGGTCACCGATATTTCGACCAAGCGAACCGGCGACGGCTTGACCGCCCGGCAACGCGCCGTGCTCGACGTGATCCGCGATTCGGTGGTGCGCAACGGCTATCCGCCGAGCATCCGCGAGATCTGTGAGGCGACCGGCTTGGCTTCGACCTCAAGCGTCGCCTACCAGCTCAAGGTGCTTGAGGGGAAGGGCTACCTGCGCCGCGACCCACGCCTGCCCCGGGCCGTCGATGTGCGCACTGCCGACGCGCGGGTGGCCGACGCGCAGTTGGCTGAGGCGCGCCAGGCCGGTGCCGCCGAGCAGGCCGCCGGTCGCGCCGACCCGGACCAGGCGTCGGCGCGACCGGCGGACACCCCTGCCCCGGTGTTCGTGCCGGTCGTCGGCCGCATCGCCGCCGGCAGTCCGATCCTCGCCGAGGAAGTCATCGAGGACGTCTTCCCGCTGCCCCGTGAGCTGGTCGGGGAAGGCACGCTGTTCCTGCTGAAAGTCAAGGGCGATTCCATGATCGAGGCAGCCATCGCGGACGGCGACTGGGTGGTCATCCGCCAGCAGCAGGCGGCCGAAAACGGCGACATGGTGGCCGCGATGATCGACGGCGAGGCGACCGTGAAGACCTTGCGCCGCCGCGACGGTGAGGTCTGGCTCATGCCGCACAATCCGGCGTACTCCCCGATCCCGGGGAGCAACGCCACCATGCTCGGCAAGGTCGTGTCGGTGCTGCGCAAGATCTGAGGCGTGGGTGGGCGCCAAGCCGCAGGCGGCCCGCCCGCGCCACCAGCGATCCCCCGCGCCGAAAGCCCCAGCGACCGCCACCGCTCTGCTGGCCGAACGCGCGCTCGGCGCTGCCGACCAGCAACCCCGGCGGCGCTAGCGGTCCCCGGCGGGCGCAGCAGCCCCAGTGGTCTCGGCGATCCAGCCGGTGACGACGCGCTCCAGGGTGGACAACGGCAGCGCGCCGCTGCCCAGCACCACACCGTGGAACGCGCGCACGTCGAATCGTGCGCCCAGCGCGCGGCGCGCCTGCTCGCGCAATCGCACGATCTCCCGCTTGCCGATCTGGTAGGCCAGCGCCTGTCCGGGCCAGCAGATGTAACGGTCGACTTCGGCCTCGACGTTCTCCCGGGGCGTCGCGGTGTGCTCCCACATGAAGTCGATGCCCTGTTGTCGGGACCAGCCGTAGTGATGGATGCCGGTGTCGATCACCAGCCGGCAGGCGCGCAGCGCGGCGAACGACAGCATGCCCAGCAGCGCCAGATCCCCGCTGTACAGACCCATCTCCTCGGCCAGCGCCTCCGCGTACAGCCCCCATCCCTCGTTGAAGCTGCACGCCTCGACGTCCAGGTGCCGCCGGTAGCGCGGCAGGTCGAGCTGCTGCGCGGTGGCCAGCTGGAGATGGTGCCCGGGCACCGACTCGTGGAACGCCAGCGCCTCGTACTCGAAGCGGAACCGCTCCCCCGGCTCGGCGGTCAACACGCAGTGCGCGCCGGGGCGGCTCCCGTCAACCGTTGGCGGACGGTAGTAGGCCATCGCCCCGTTGCGGGCGTCGATCGGGTTGATCTCCTCGATGACGCAGCCGGACAGCTGGCGATCCGGGAACCAGTCGGGCGTCGCCGCCTGGGCGCGCGCCAGCGCGTCAGCCACCGCCGCCACAATCTGCGCGCTGGTGCGAAACCGTAGCGCCGGGTCGGTGCGCAGCCGACCGGTGACGGCCGCGAAGTCGCCGTCCCCGAACACCCGCCGGCCGATCTCGCTCCAGCGCGGAGCCAACTCTGCCAATGCGTCGAGGCCGATCTGGTGGATCTGCGGGGGCGTCAACGCGGTGGTGGTGTTGCGCGCCACAGCCGCCGCGTAGCCCTCCTCGCCGCCGGGAATGAACCCGATGCCGATCCGATCGTCCGGGCGCGCCACGGGCAGCAAATCAGCGCGCAGACGGTCCGCCAGCCGGGCCATCGCCGGACGCACCGAGTCCGCCAGCTCCGCCCGCGCCCACGCGCGCAGCTTCGGATCGCCATCCGCCGCGGGCGCCGCGAGCGCGTCCCGGTCCAGGTCGACCGCCAGATACCCGGTCAGCTGGTCGATGGCCGCCCGCACCCCCATCGCGGTGGGCACCCGGCCGGCCGCCGCCTCGTCGGCGTAGCGCTGGCCGAGCGCGGCGAAGAATCCAGCCAGCCCGGCGAGGCGGGCCGTGTACCGATCCGCGCTCGCCGAGTCCGTGATCCGCATCGCCGGGATGGCTTGGAACACCAGCCCCTGCCGGCTGATGTAGGGCTGCCCGGACGCGTTGGCCGCCCACAGGCTGTGCCGGGCATCGCCCCCGGCCCCGCGGGCCAGCGCGGTCAGCACGCTGTGGTCGACCTGGGCGGCCTCGTCCAGCGCCGCGAGGTCGAAGCCGGCGAGTTCCGCGCCAATGGCGTCGAATCGGTCCGCGGCCTCCGCGCTGGCGGCCCGCGACGGATCCCCGCAGCGGTCATCGAAGTCGGTCAAGCCCAGCAGCGTGGCGTTGAACGGGTCGTGGCGGTGCTGGGTGGCGAAGTACCGCTCGCCCAGCTCGGCGAGACGCGCCGATTCGGGGGACGCGGCTCGGGCGGATCGTTGGGCGGATAGTTGGTCGGATCGCTCGGCGCTCGCGGGCAGGTCGGCTGATGGGTCGGCGCGATCGGTTGGCATCGGGTTGCTCCTCCTGCGGGGCGATCTGGGGCGAATCGTTCTGTGGGAATCGTTGTTGGGAATGGTCGTTGGGGATCGTTCTGGAGCGCTCGGCGCTCAGGACTCGGTCAGGTGCGGATCACCAGCTGGGCGCCATCGTGGAACGCGGCGAACATCGCCGGGGAGTTGTGCGCCACCACCGCCGACCCGTCGGCGGCGACCGCGATCAGCCCGCCACTGGCCTGCCGCGCGGTCAGCTCCTGCTCGATCGTCGCGCGCACCGCATCGGCGAGCGAAACGCCGAGGTAGCGGATCCGGGCGGCCACGTCGTAGGCGACCACGCCGCGCATGAAGGCCTCGCCCTCGCCCGTGCCGGAGACCGCGGCCAGGCCGTCGCGCGCGTAGGTGCCGGCGCCGACGATCGGGGTATCGCCGACCCGGCCCACCGCCTGGCCGTCCCGGCCGCCGGTCGAGGTGGCCGCCGCCAGATGCCCGGCCGCGTCCAGCGCCACCGCGCCCACGGTGCCGAATGACCCGTGCGACGAGCCCCCTGCCACGCCGCTCCCCGCCGCTCCGTCCGGCACAGCGCCATCCGGCGCCGCTCCGTCCCCCGCCGCGCTGTCTCGCGCCGCATCGGTCCGCGCCGCGCGCCATTGCGCCTGCCGCTCGGCGGTGACGAAGTGCTCCGGCGACACAGTTTCCAGGCCCCAACCGGCGAGGCGCTCCTCACTCGGATCGGCCAGTAGCACCGCGCGGTTCTCCTGCCACACGTGGCGGGCCGCGAACACCGGGTTGCGCGCGAACCGGCAGACCGTCACCGCGCCCGCCCGGCCGTCACCGGTCATCACGCAGGCGTCGAGCTCGGCGGTGCCCGCGTCAGTCAGCACCGCGCCCCGCCCGGCGTTGAACAACGGATCGTCTTCCAGCACGCGCACGGCGGCGCACACCGCGTCCAACGCGTCGCCACCGGCCGCGAGCAGCGCGGCGCCGGCCCGATACGCGCCGGTGAGCCCGCCGGCGTGCGCGCGCCGGGCCTGTTCGCTCAGTTCGGTGATCCGCGCGCCCGCGCCGCCATGCACCACCAGTGCCCAGCCATCCGGCGACGGGCCGGCTTCAAAGATCCGCACGGCGCCGACCGGGCTGGTCATCGGTGGCCGACCCGAGCGGTGGTTCGTCCGCGTGGGACTCGCCGTGGCTCGCCCAGCGGGAAGCGGGCGGTCAACAAAAATCGGTCCATATCGATCAGACGCTACCGCGCCGACCACCAACAACCGCTGGCGGTCACCGCCAGCGCCCAACGCCAACGGCCGCGCACCATGCCGCTCAACATGGCGGAGCCAACAACGGATAGCGATCGCCGTCAGCGATCAACGGGGGCGCCGCGATTGCGGCGCGCACCGCCGCCCGGGCCGGCGGCCCCGATCAGAATCAAACAGCTCGATCGAGCGGCCCAACCAACCGCCTAGTCGGTCGACGAGCTCGCGCTGTCCGCCTTGGCCTCGGCTTTGGTGGCCACGTCGGCCTCTGACTTGGCAGCGGTGGTCTCGCCCGCCTTGCCTTTGGCCTCGTCGTCGGTGTTGAGCGCCTTCACCTCAGTCTTGAAGATGCGCAGCGACCGCCCGGCCGAGCGGGCCATGTCGGGCAACTGTTTCCATCCGAAGAACAGCACCACCAGGACGATCACTAGAACGGCCAGGTGCCCTGGGTCGAACAGATCCTTGATCATCTTTCAGGCCCTCCTGGGCGACGACTCGGTCCATGCGAGTCTACCCGCACGCGTACTCCCGCAGCAGTCCGGCGAGGTCGCTGCCCACACGCGCGCGCAGCAGCGTCCCGTCGGCGGTGTGCTCGGCGGACAGCACCTCCCCGGACCGGTGCACCCGGGCCAGCAGGTCCCCCCGGTGGTAGGGCAGCAGCGCGGTGAGGGTGACCCCCGGGCGGGGCAACCGGGCTTCGAGCGCGGCCCGCAGCTCGGCCAGCCCGGCGCCATCGCGAGCCGAGACGAACACCACGTCCGGGGCCAGCCGCCGCAGCGCCAACAGCGTTTCCGGCTCAGCGGCGTCGATCTTGTTGAAGACGATCTGCTCCGGCACGTCGAGCGCGTCGATGTCGGCGAGCACCGCGCGCACGGCGGCGATCTGCGCCCCGGGGTCGGCGTCCGCGGCGTCCACGACGTGCAGCATCAAGTCCGCTTCGGCCACCTCTTCCAGGGTGGAGCGGAACGCCTCGACGAGCTGGTGCGGCAGATGGCGGACGAACCCGACCGTGTCGGTCAGCGTGTACTCCCGCCCGTCCTCGCCCTGGCAGCGACGCACCGTCGGGTCCAGGGTGGCGAACAGCGCGTTGTCCACCAGCACCCCGGCATCGGTGAGCTGGTTGAGCAGTGAGGACTTGCCGGCGTTGGTGTACCCGGCGAGCACCACGGCGGGCACCGCGTTCGCCTTTCGACTGGCCCGCTTGACATCCCGGGCGGTTTTCATCGACGCGATCTCGCGGCGCAGCTTGGCCATCCGCGAGTTGATCCGTCGCCGGTCGATCTCGATCTTGGTCTCGCCGGGGCCGCGACCGCCGATCCCGACGCCACCGGCGGCGCGTCCGCCCACCTGCCGGGACAGCGACTCGCCCCAGCCGCGCAGCCGGGGCAGCAGGTATTGCAGCTGGGCCAGTTCCACCTGCGCCTTGCCCTCGCGGGAGCGGGCGTGCTGGGCGAAGATGTCCAAGATCAGCGCGGTGCGGTCCACCACCTTGACCTTTACCACT
>Ga0123357_10004097_pt1 | contig 16981 bp, 13 predicted proteins | sample TergutEmb28metaG_FD_89873 | JGI IMG/M metagenome (GOLD analysis project Ga0123357, IMG submission 89873) | Embiratermes neotenicus P4 segment gut microbial communities from Petit-Saut dam, French Guiana - Emb289 P4 | ecosystem: Host-associated > Arthropoda: Insects > Digestive system > Gut ... | reverse complement strand
CGTGAGCGCCGCGCCGCAGCGGCGGGCGGGCGCGGATCCGGTCGCCACCAAGGCGCGTCGAAGGCTCATCCGCCGGCCAGTTGGATCGCCTTGACCACCAGCAGCACCGCGGACAGGATGAGATAGCCCCACAACGAGAGCATGGCGAGCTTGATCCCGGGCGACCAGGAGACCGGCTTGAGCAGCGCCAGCTGCGGCATCCGCCAAGTCGCCTTGTCTTGCTCGGTCCACTCCGGCTCGGCGACGGCGGGCGCGGCCGGCCGACGCTTGCCGATCAGATACAGCGCGAACCAGGCGATCCCGCCCCCGACGAAGACCACCCCGGCCAGCCAGACCGACACGACCGGCACGTTGATGGAGGGGAACATGGTGTCCGCCATCAAGATCGCCGAGAGCAGCAGCAGCACCGCGATGATCACCGACGCGACGATGTTGAGCCAGCGGCGGTTCACCCACGGCCCGAGCACCTCGCGGTCGTTGCACAGCAGCAGCAGGAACACGCTGGCGCTGGGCAGCAGCAACCCCGCCAGCGCCTGCACGCTGGTGGTGATCAGGCCGAGCGGGGCGCCGGGGATCAGCACGATCCCGGCCGCCGCCGCGACCAGCCCGACGTAGCTGGCGTAGAACTTCTTCGCGTCCCGCCAGCTGCGGTGCAGCGAGTGCCGCATGCCGAACACGTCACCGAACGCGTAGGAGGTGGACAGCGTCACCGCCGCCGCCCCGACGATCGAGGCGTCGAGCAGCACGATCGCGAAGATGGCGCCCAGCACGCTGCTGTGCGATTGCAGCAGATGCGCCACGCCGAGGGCGTCGGTGAACTTCCCCGCGCCCGCCGCCGTCGCCGCGTAGGCGGCGGTGATCATCAGCGCCGCCGCGCCCACCACGACCACAATCGACCCGAGCATGGTGTCGGCGCGCTCGTAGCCGATGAAGCGCGGGGTTATCCGCTTGTCGATGATGTTGGACTGTTGGAAGAACAGCTGCCACGGGGCGACCGTGGTGCCGACGATCGCGATGATCAGCAGCACCGCGTCGCCGCTGACCCCGCCGGTGATGCCCGGCACCACGAAGTGTCTGCCGGCTTGCGCCCAGTTCGGGTGCGACATGAACAACATCGGTATCTGCAGCAGGCTGATCGCGATGAACACGAACATCGCCCGCTCCCAGCGCGAGAACGACCCGGACACGGTCATGCCGATCAGCGCGACGGCCGCCAGCGGCACCACGAGATACCGCGACAGGCCGATGTAGGCGGCGGCCAGGCTGACGCCGATGAACTCGGTGGCGATGGTCAGGAAGTTCAGCACGAACAAGTCCCCGACGCTGAACCAGCCCCAGCCCCGGCCGAAGCGCTCAATGATCAGCCGGGCGTGGCCGACCCCGGTGACCGCCCCCAGCCGGACCACCATCTCCTGGTTGACGATCAGCACCGGCACCAGCAGCAGCAGCACCCAGAGCAGGGAATAGCCGTAGTCCTGGCCGGCCTGGGCGTAGGTCGCCACCCCGCCGGCGTCGTTGTCGCCCACCATCACGATCAGCCCCGGGCCGAGGATCGCGGCCAGGGTCAGCAACCGTTGCTTGACGCTGCGCCGGTCGCCGACATCACCGAGGCGGATCGTCCCCAGCGCCCCATGGATGTCGCCGACATGGGCGCTGTCCAGCACCGCCGCGGGCGCGGCCAATCGCGCCCGCGGCGCGTCATCGATCGGGGTGTCGGCACGGCTCGGGTTGGCTCGCTTGGCGACGCGCTCGTTTTTCGGTCGCGCACTCATCAGCGGCTCCTAATCACGCAAGGCGGGTAGCGCCCAACCCGCCGGAGCCACAACCGACCGGACTAACCGTTCAGGTCAGCCGAACGCGAGCGCAAGAGGACAAGGCGCAAAAGGGATAAAGGAGGTCTACTGGGACCGCTCGTATCCACGAGCCTCACCCCCTTAGGTCGCGCTCGGAGAATCGGCTAGAGCCTACCGTCCGGCGGGGTCGGCGGGGCAACTCGGTGCGCCCGACGCGCGGCTCACTCGCCGCGACCCGCGGCGGCGTCCTCCGCTGGCTCGGGACGAGCCGGCGGCTCGCGGCGGCGCCAGTCCTCGGGGATGGTCGCCTCCAACACGTCGTCGACGGTGATCACGCCCAACAGGCGGTCGTCATCGTCCACCACGGGGACGGTGATCAGGTTGTAGTCCGCCATGAGCAACGCGACATCAACCACATCCGTGCCCGGAGCGACCCGGACCGGGTCCTCATCGAGCAACTCGGCCAGCGGCGTCGCGGCGGCGGCCTGCAACAGCTTCACCAGCGCCACCACCCCGTGCAGGCGGCCCTCGGCGTCCACCACGTGCACTGAGTTCAGCGCCTCGGGCTGCAGCGCCCGCGCGGCGCTCACCGCGTCCACCGCCGCGTCCACGCTGACGGCGGTGCCAACGGTGAGAATGTCCACGTTCATCAGGCCGCCGGCGCTGCTCGGGTTGTAGCCCAACAGGGTGACCACTTTGGTCCGCTGCCCGATCGGCAGCGCGTCCAACAGCGCCTGGCGGCGCCGCTGCGGCAGGTCCGCCAGGGCGTCGGCGGCGTCATCGGCGCGCATCCGGCCGAGGATCTGCGCCACCTCGGCGTCGCTGCGGCCGGCGAACAGCCGGGTCGCCAGCTCCGGGTCCAGCTCCTCGAAAACGTCGGCCTCCAGCTCTGGGTCGGCGTGCACCTGATGCAGGATCTCTTCGCCCTCGTCGCGGTCGGCATCCTCCAGCAGGTCGGCGATCTGCGCCGGCTTCAACCGGCGCACCCGGCCGAACACGCCGCGCGCCAGCGCGCTGGGAGTGTGCCCGATCAGCGGCTCGAACGCCTTCCAGTCCCGGCTGGGGTGCCCGGCCCCGCGCCGCAGCAGCCCAAACAACCGGGGCGGGCGGCGGGTGTCCAAACAGGACACCACCAATCCCTCGTCGGTGACGTCTAGCTCGACGTCGAAGGCTTGCACCAGCTCAGCTTCGGCCACATCGATCAGCCGATGCCCGAGGATGTCGGTGCGCAGCAGCACCTCGCCGTCGCGCCGTTCGAAAGCGCGCAAGCTCAGGGTGGCTCCGGTCAAGGTCACCGGCCGGGCGTCCCAGTCCGCGATCTTGGCGGCCGGCACGAACACCTGGCGGCGGGACAGCCGGCCGACGAGCCCGGTGACCAACGGGTATTGCTCACCGCGCAACCTCACGATCACGTCGTCCACTTTGGCGACCGGCTCACCGGAACCGGCCGCCAACGATTGTCCGAGCAACGCGGATAGATGCATCCCTCAAGCCTAAGGCCAACGGGGCGTTTCACCACGCCCAATCCGGCTCAGCTCGCCGAGCGACCCGGACCGTTCCAGCATCTGATCACGCCCAGGGGCCAGGCTCACTCGCGCGGGTCAGTGGGCGGCACCGCCGGTGGTGGCAGCGCGGGGTCGTTTCCGTCGGCACCCGGCCTGGCTTCCGGGGGAACCGCGGTGCCCAGCGGTGTCTGCGGAGCGCCCTCGGCGGTCCCGGGCGCGCCGGCCGGCATCGCGGCGACGTATCCGGGCGGCCCGCCCTGGGGGGTGTACGGGCCGGGGGGCGCGGCGGCGTATCCGCCGGAATGGCCTGCCGCGCGCGGATCGGGCACGGGCGCGGAGTATGCGCTTGGGGACCACGGTTGGGGCGCGGGGTACGGGCCGGAGGGCGCGGCGGCATAGCTCGGAGCGGTCCCCGACTGGACCGAGTAGGGGCCCGCGACCGGTGCCGCGTAGCCCCCTGGCATGCCTGGTTGGGCGTGCGGATACGGATTGGGTTCCGGCGTGGACCAGCTGGCGGGCGCCCCCGACTCATCTGGTCGGCGCGCCTCCGGCGCGGGGGTCGGCGGATACGCCTCCGCACCCGAAGCAGATCGGTACGCGTCCGGCACAGCGGCCGATGGGTATGCCTCCGGCGCAGTGGACGCGGGATGCGCTTCCCGCGCCGGGCCGGGCGGCGACTCGTCCTCGGGCTGCGCCGCCGAGTGTGCCCCCGGGCGAGCCGGCGTTTCGGGATCCGCGCGGTCTTGCGCTCCGGTCCCCACCTCGTCTGCGTCGTCAGTCGGGTCTTGGGCGTGCCGATGCAGCGTCAGGTCCGGGGGCAAGTCGCGAATCCGCACGAACTGCTGGGTGTCATCGGCGCGCGCGCCGCGGTCCTCCGGCGGCCACGGCGGCGGCGTCAGCGACGGCCAAGGGAAATCTGGGACCAGCGGCAAGGGCTGCGTGCCAGTGGCGCCATGCGCCCCGGATGGGACATGCGCGGCGGGGATATCGAAGGCGCTGCCCGCGTTCGGGATCTCCGTCGTCTCCCCGTACCAGGGTGGCGGCGGAGGCGGCATCACCTCCGGCTCCGGCTCCGGTTCCGGCTCGACCTTGGACGCCACCGGCTCCTCGCTGGAGAGCTCGCCGGCGGTGCGCGCGGCGAGGGCGGCGCCCAACCCGGCAATCAACCCGCTGATCCCGCCGAACACCGCCACTGACCCGGTCGGGCCGAAGCTGAGGGCGTCCCAGAACCGCCAACCCGTGGCCGTCGCCGGCAGCGTCAAGTCCGGGTAGGCGATCACGAAGGCGACCACCGACCCGATGGCGGCGGCGAACCCGACCATCGCCCAGGTGATCAGCCAGGTGGCGAAGAACGGCGCGGGCCGTCGCATCGCGGCCACCGCCACGAACACCAGCAGGAAGGTTAGGATGATCAGCACCACATCGCCGATCAACGCGCCCAGCCAGGCGTCGGTCGCCCCGTTGACCGGGGTGAACCGCCAGGCCAGCGCGACCACCGCGTCACGCAGCGGTCGCAGCGGGGCTTGATTATTGAAAGTCGCATCGCGCGAGATCGTCCGGGACACCCACTGGTTGGACACCCCGGCAACCAGGACCAGCGCGACAATAGCCGCAGTGACAGCGGCGCGCAGTGCGTGGGACCGTCGCATTCATCCGACACTAGCCGATGAGCGCCGTCATCTCACCGACTCGCCGTCAGTTGTGATGATCGTGTCCCTCACGCGCGCGCAAGCGGAATCCGCTTTGGCCTAATTTCAAGGCAACGATCCCAATGGGTCATCCCGCCCAGCTCACCGGCGGTGGCCCTTCTACACTCGGCAGAATGAGCGAACAGCGTGACAGCGAAGTCACCGCGGCCCCCCCGAGCGACCAAACCTCCTACGACATCCCGATGTCCGCGCAGCTGCGCGCGGCGATCGCGCGGGATTGGGATCCCGCGCCGCCGATGCCGCACCCGGCCCGCGCCGATGTCGCGCCGCGCGCGGCCGCGCGGCGCGCCGCGCTCTCGGCGAAGTTCCCCCACCAGTTGATCGTCGTACCGGCCGGCAACCTCAAGGTGCGCGCCAACGACACCGAGTACGCCTTCCGCGCGGCCGGGTCCTTCACCTGGCTGACCGGGGAGACGGTCGCCGACGCGGTGCTGGTGATGACGCCCATCGGCGCCGGCCACGACGCGACGCTGTACGTGCGCGAGTACGCCGGCCCCGGCGAGCCGAACTATTTCCTCAGCCGCAAGCACGGCGCGCTGTGGGTGGGCAACGTGCCGACCGCGCGCGAGACCGAGGACCTCCTCGGTCTGCCGACGCGCGGACTGGGCGAGCTCGGCGCCGCGCTGTGGCCGTGGCGCGACGCCCCGGTGGCGGTGCTGCGCGGATTCGACTCGGCCGTCGACACGCTCCTGCCGCAGTCGCGCGACACCGAGCTGGCGCAAACTCTCGACGAGTTGCGCCTGGCCAAAGACAGCTGGGAGATCGACCGGTTGCGGGACGCCTGCGCGGCCACCGCGCGCGGCTTCGCGGACGTGGCGCGCGAGCTTCCCAACGTCGTCGGACGGACCGACTTGCGCGGCGAGCGCTGGCTGGAGGGCACGTTCTGGCGGCGGGCGCGGTTGGAGGGCAACGACGTCGGCTACACCTCGATCGTCGGCGCCGGCCGGGACGGCACCGTGTTGCACTGGATGCGCAACCACAACGCGGTCGCGCCGGGCGCCCTGCTGCTGGCCGACATGGGCGTGGAGACCGACGAGCTGTACACCGCCGATGTGACCCGGACCATGCCGGTGTCCGGCGCGTACACCCCCGACCAGCTGCGCGTCTATCGGGCGGTGTACGAGGCGCAGGAGGCGGGCATCGCCGAGGTCAAGGCGGGCGCGGACTTCCTGGCCGCGCACCGGGCTGCCACCTGGGTGCTCGCCGACCACCTGCACTCGTGGGGCATCCTCCCGGTCACCGCCGACGTCTCGTGCGCCGACAACCCGGAGGCGCCGGGCGCGGGCCTGCACCGCCGCTACACCCTGCACGGCGTGTCGCACATGCTGGGCATCGACGTGCACGACTGCGCGAAAGCCCGCGATGAGACCTACCGCGACGGCAAACTGGCGGCCGGGCACGTGCTGACCGTCGAGCCGGGGCTCTACTTCCAAGTCAATGACCGCACCGTGCCGCCCGAGCTGCGCGGCATCGCGGTGCGCATCGAGGACGACATCTGGACCACCGAGGGCGCCCCGGTGAACCTGTCCGCCGGCCTGCCGCGCCACCCGGACGAGGTCGTCGCCTGGCTGCGCGAGACCCAGGAGGCGCCCGCCCAACTGTGACGGGGCGGCGCTCCAACCCATACCCGGCGGCCGGGCGCGTCTACTCGGCTCGGCCGCTGGGCGCGTTGACCACGGCTCAGCGGCCGGGCGCGCGGCCTATGGCTTGGCGGCCAGCAGCACGAACGCCGCGCATATCCAAAGGTGCACGCTCGCTTGCATCAAGGTCGCGCGGCCTGGCATCACGGTGAGCACGCCGACGCCGGCGGTCAACGCCAGCAGGGCGATCTGCAGCCCGCCCAACCCCAGCGTCAACGGCCCGGACAGCCAAATCGAGGCGAACGCGATGGCGGGGATGGTCAGGCCCACGCTGGCGATCGCCGAGCCGAGGGCGAGGTTGACCCCGATCTGCACCCGGTCGCGCAGCGCGTGGCGCGCGGCGGCGAGCGTCTCCGGCGCGAGCACCAGCACCGCGATGATCACGCCGACGAAGGCGGGTGGGAACCCCATGGACCGCACCGCCGACTCGATCGGATGGGACTCAACCTTGGCCAGCCCGACCACGCCGACCAACGCCGCCAGCAGCAGTCCCAGGCTCGCGAGCGCGGTCCGGCCGGACGGGTGCGGCGCGAACCCGCTTCGGTCCTCGGCTTCGCCGGCGACCGGGTCGGCGTCGTCGGGCGGCAGGAAGTACTCGACGTGGCGGACGTTCTGCACCACCACGAACACCACATACAGCGCCAACGAGGCGAGCGCGGCGAACACCAGCTGCGAGGCGGAGAACACCGGGCCGGGCTCGGACCGGGTGAAGGCCGGCAGCACCAGGCTCACCGTGGTGAGCGTCACCACGGTGCTCAGCGCGGCCCCGGTCCCCTCGGGATTGAACACCGCCACCCGCTGGCGCAGCGCGCCGATCAGCAAGGTCAACCCAAAGATGCCGTTGGAGGTGATCATCACTGCGGCGAACACGGTGTCCCGGGCCAGCGAGGAGGTGTCGTCGCCGCCGGAGACCATCAGCGACACGATCAGCCCGACTTCGATCAAGGTGACCGCGACAGCGAGGATCAGCGAGCCGAACGGCTCGCCCACCCGATGCGCCACCACCTCGGCGTGGTGCACGGCGGCGAGCACCGCCCCGGCGAGCGGGATGACGATGATGATTTCGATCGCGACAGGAGGCGTCCGTCCCCAGACCACCGCAAGCGTGGCGAGCGCGAGCAGCGGGAACCCGATGCTCGCCCACTCAGCAGCCGAGCGGCGCGGCGCGTTCGGCCCGGTGTTCCCTTCGACGAGTTGGTCGGACCCGTCATGTGCCCCATCGCGGTCAACTGCCATGACGAAATCTTCGTACCTCGGGTCTGCGGCGCTCACCGGCGCCGGGCCAGCGGACAGAATCAGCCGACCGTCTCGCGCACCCCGGCGAACAGATCGTCCTCCGGCAGTGCGGTGGGCACTAGGGCGCGCACCAGCTCGAAGTCCTCGGTGGGCCAGGCCTCGCGCTGGATGTCTAACGGCACGCGGAAGAATCCGCCGTTCGGGTCCACCTGCGTCGCGTGGGCCTTCAGCGCGGCGTCGCGCCGGGGGAACCAGTCGGCGCACGGCACCCGGGTGGTGATGGTCGGCTCCCGTCGCGGCTCGGGCCGCCGGGACGCGCGGGAGGCCGCGTCCTGGTACGGCGACGCCAACCCGTGCGCGAGCATCGCTTGGTGCAGCGCTGCCGTCCGCTGCGGGCTGAAGCCGACGTTGTAGTACAGCTTCAGCGGCTGCCACGGCGCGCCTTCTTGCGGGTACGCGCTCGGGTCCGGCGCGGCCTCGAACGCCGCCATCGTGATCTTGTGGGTCATCACGTGGTCGGGGTGCGGATAGCCGCCCTGCTCGTCGTAGGTGGTGATCACCTGCGGGCGGAAGGCGCGGATCACCCGCACCAGCGCCCGCGCGCCCTCGGCCACCGGGATCGACCCGAAGCACCCCGGCGGCAGCGGCGGTGGCGGGTCCCCCTCGGGGAATCCGGAGTCCATGAACCCGAGCCACTCCTGGCGCACCCCGAGGATCGACCGCGCCCAGGCCATCTCGTCACGACGGATCTCGGCGATGTTCGCCTCGACCTCCGGCCGCCCGGCCAACGCCGGGTTGAGGATGCTGCCGCGTTCCCCCCCAGTGCAGGTGACGACCAGCACGTCGACGCCCTCGTCGACGTAGCGCGCCGCAGCGGCGGCGCCTTTGCTGGACTCATCGTCGGGGTGGGCGTGCACGGCCATCAGCCGCAGCGGGGCATCAGTCACGGCGACCATTGTCGCCGACGCGCCTCGGTGAACGCGACCATCCATCCTCCGCTGCCGCATCCCATCGTCGCGCGGGGCCGGAACTGGCTCTGAGCCGCTCCCACGGGAGCCGAGGAGACCGGGACCGGGACATCCGCGCGTCGGCCCGGTAGACTTGTAGGTTCAACGTTTCACCCTGTTCCACCGATTACCTGTCGCACCGACTAGGAGCCTCCCGTGTCCCCGACCGCCGTCAACGCCAGCCCCACCGCGGCCGCCACCTGGCTGACCCAGGACGCGTTCGACCGGCTCTCCCAGGAGCTGGCGGACCTGATCGCGCACCGCCCGGCGCTGGCGCGGGAGATCAACGCCCGGCGCGAGGAGGGCGACCTGCGCGAGAACGGCGGCTACCACGCCGCCCGCGAGGAGCAGGGCAAGCAGGAGGCGCGGATCGTCAAGCTGCAGCAACTGCTGCGCACCGCCAAGGTCGGCGAGGCCCCGGCCAACGACGGCACGGCAGGGCCCGGCATGGTGGTGACCATCCGCTTCGATGGCGACGATGACACCGAGACGTTCCTGATCGGTTCCCGCGAGGAGTCGGCGACCACCGATCTGGCCGTCTACTCGGCCGCTTCTCCGTTGGGCCGGGCGCTCACCGGCGCCCGTGAGGGCGACACCGTCAGCTACGAGACGCCGACCGGCCGGACCATGCGGGTGACCGTGGTGGCCGCGAGGCCGTTCTCCGGCTGAGCCGTCACCGCTGGGCACGTGTCGGCCGGGCGCGACCCGGCGCGCGCCGCGCCCGAACGCCACGAGCGAACCGTCCTCAGCCTTTGGCGGCTTTGCCGCGCTAGCCTTTTCCACCGTGGAAATAGGCGTGGTCGATCAGGCGTTGACGCGCGCGCTGCGGCGCGCGGTGCTGCGCCCGGAGCTGTCCCCGAATGACCCGCTGCCCGGCGATGACGTGCCCGACGCGGTGCATTTCGCCGCGCTGTCGCCGACCGGAGAAGCGCTGAGCACCTGCTTCGTGTTCCCGGCGCCGTGCCCGTGGCAGCCGGAGCGCGCCGGCGCTTGGCAAATGCGGCAGATGGCGACCCAACCGGCCTGCCGCGGCCAGGGGATCGGGGGCGCCGTGCTGACGGCCGTCGCCGAACACCTCACCGCGGCCGGGGCGCCGCTGGCGTGGTGCCAGGCCCGGTTGGTCGCGGTGCCGTTCTACGAGCACCACGGCTGGCTGGCGCACGGCGCGGTCTACCAGCACATCGGCATGCCGCACCGCGACATGTGGCTGGAGCTGTCCGGACCGACGTCGGCGCGGCCCTAAGCGGCCTGAGCACAAGCCCGAGTCAGCGGCCCGATGCCCCTGGCCCGATGCCCCTGATCGGCACAGGCTGCCCCCGATCGGCCCAGGCCTCGCTGGCTGGCCCGGTCACACCGTCACGGCGGCGGGGCGACGGGGCCAGCCGTGCCGAAGCGGCGGTCCCGCGCGGCGTACTGCGCGCACGCCTGCCACAGGTGCCGGCGGTCGAAGTCCGGCCAGAGCGTGTCGGTGAACACCAGCTCGGCGTACGCGGCCTGCCAGAGCAGGAAGTTCGAGGTCCGCTGCTCCCCGGACACCCGGATGAACAGGTCCACATCGGCCAGGTCCGGGTGGTACAGGTGTGCGCCGATCATCCGCTCGTCGATCTTCGCCGGGCTCAGCTCGCCGGCCGCGACGCGCCGGGCGATGGCGCGGGTGGCGTCCACCAGCTCGGCCCGGCCGCCGTAGTTGACGCAGAACTGCAAGGTGAGCCGGTCGTTGTCGCGGGTGTGCTCCTCGGCGTCCACGAGCTGATCGATCACCGACCGCCACAGGCGAGGGCGGCGGCCGGCCCAGCGGATGCGCACCCCCAGCTCGGTCAGCTCGTCGCGGCGGCGGCGGATCACGTCCTTGTTGAAGCCCATGAGAAAGCGGACTTCCTCCGGCGAGCGACGCCAGTTCTCGGTCGAGAACGCGTACGCCGACACGGTGCCGACACCGAGCTGCATCGCCCCGTACAGCACATCCATCAGCGCCGCTTCACCGGCCCGGTGGCCCTCGGTGCGGGGCAGACCGCGCTGCTGCGCCCAGCGGCCGTTGCCATCCATCACCACGGCCACGTGCGCGGGCACGAGCTCGGCCGGGAGGTCCGGCGGCTGGGCGCCGGACGGGTGCGGCGGCGGGTCGGGCCAGACCCGCGCGGACGGGCTCATCGCCGCCGCCGCCGCGCGACGCGGTCCCACACCGCCAGGTCAGCGCCGGTCCCAACCAGATCGAAGCGCTCCGGGTCGAAGCCACCGCCGGTCCACTCGAGCATGCTCTCGTGCTCCTCATGCGCGGGGTCGGCCAGCGCCGCGAGCAGTTCCTCGTATCCGCCGACGCCCCCGCAGTCCTCCGGCGGGCAGGCCCGCTCGCCAGCGAGCAGCCGCGACACCGGCGGGCGATCGCTCGCCAGCACCGCCTCAACGCTGATCTCGTGCCCCCAACCGTCACCGAAGTCATACGCGTAGCCGAACCGGCTGGCCGCGTGCGCGGCCTGCCCCACGGTGAACCGCCGCTCGTCGCACAGGGCGAGGTCCATATCGCCGAACTCGAGCGCCAGATCGGGATCGCCGTAACGCGCGCCCTCGATGTCGAACTCGTGCAGGTGGGAGTTCTGCCAACCCATCGCGATCTGGATCACCGCGTGCAGCTCACGCAGCCACATCGATTCCGGAACGACCACCCGCCGCCAGATCGGCGGATCGATGCCGCGCAGGCTGATCAGCAGCCGCACTTCCCGGTCCCGCGCGACGGACCACCCCGCGCTCACGCCCGCTGGTTCGCCGCCGGCCCGCCACCACTTCGGCGGAGCCCCGAGCAACGCCGCTCGGGCGAGCTGGCGGGCCCGCTCATCGGCCGGCGCGTCCGGGTCGCCCCGGCCCAACGTCGGGACCAGATCCAACAGCCCGAACAGTGCCCAGCTCTCGCCGGCGGCCGCGGACGCCGCCTCCGGCGTGATCCGGTCGCGGCTGCGCTGCCCGACCCAGCCGAGCAGCGACAGGCCCTCGGCCAGCATGCCGGGGTCGCGGGGGCGGCCCGAGGCCACGTTGAGCAAGTAAAGGATCCCGGCGTCGCGCTCCGCCTCGGACCGGCCGAGCGGCAGACACTCGGCGAGGCGCCACCACAGCCGAGCCGGATCCGCGCGCGCCTGCTGGCCGATCTTGGTCACCAGCAGTTTGCCCGAGTACTTGCGTGCCAAACCGAGGCGCTGCGCCGATTCGCGCAGCTGCCGGACCGGCCAGGTCTGCTCCTCGCGGTTGGCCTTGCCGATCCACTGCTCGTCCCTGCCCAGCGCGACCATCGTCTCCGCCACCACGGCTGGTGGCAGATGGCCGGCCTTGGTCAGGGTCAGGCCCTCGCCGACCCGGTCGAGCAGCCAGCGCAACGGCGCGACCACCTGCTCAGCGTCCGCTGGCGCCTGCGGCCATTGGTCCAGTCCCGCCTCGTCGATCACCCGCAGCCAGGGGACGAATTGGCTCTCCACGAGCTTGTCGATCACCGCCGCTGTCTCCGCGCGCATCCACCAATCTCACCATCACCCGGTCGCCGAAGAATCGCCGGCCGCAGCGCGGCGGCGCCGATGCCGGGGTGCGGCCGATGCCGGGGTGCGGCCGGTTCCGGGGTGCGGCCGGTTCCGGGACGCGGCCGGTTCCGGGACGCGGCGAGGGCTCCGCGTCGACACCGGATCCGGGGCACGGCGCGCGCCAGCGGGGGCACTGGCCGCAAGACACGGCTCGGATCCAGCCGGCGCGCCTAGCATGGCCGACATGCCCACAACCGGACCGGTCGCCACATGGCTCGACGCCCCCGAGGATCACGACTATCCCGCCGCCACCGCCTACCTGCGGTTGCTCGCCGACGACGCGCTGGTCACCTACATCGTGGGGCGACTGCGCGCCGCGCCCACGACGACGCAGAAAGCCAAAGACCTGCTGCGCGCCTCGCAGCTCCCACTGCTGGCCCCCGACAACGCGCACGTCGCCGCTGACCTGCGCAAGATCGAGCGCGGCCGGGCGCTTTCGCCCATCTTGCTGGTGCGCGGGGATCTGGTGAGCGGCGCCGCGCTGGTGATCGCCGACGGCTACCACCGGGTGTGCGCGAGCTATCACACTGACGAGAACACCGACATCCCCTGCCGGCTGGTCGCGGTCGGAAGCGGCGCCGCCCAGTGAGCTTCGCGACGCTCGCGCTGATCGTGGCGGTGGCCCTCGCCGGGCCGTTGCTGGCCTGGTCCGACTCAGCGCGGATCCCAGTGGTGGTCGGCGAGCTGGCCGCCGGGGTGCTGGTCGGGGACACCGGGGCGCGCTGGATCAACGCCAACCAGCCGACATTTCAGTTCCTGGCCAACATCGGCTTCGCGATGGTGATGTTCGCGGCCGGCTCGCACGTGCCGATCCGCGATCGGGCGCTGGCCGCCGGCGCCCGCCTCGCGCTGGGGCGGCTGGCAGTGGTGGTGGTAGCCGCAGTCGCGTTCGGGTGGCTTGTCGCGACGGCGTTCGGCACCGGGCACGGCGCGATGTACGCGGTGCTGTTCGCTTCGTCCTCGGCGGCGGTGATCTTGCCCATCACCGAGTCGCTGGGCCTGTCCGGGCCGGCGATGCTGCGGCTGCTGCCGCAGGTCGCGATCGCGGACGCGGCGTGCATCGTCGCGCTGCCGTTGGCGTTGGATCCCGGCCACGCCGGGCGCGGGGCGGCCGGGGCGGCGGCGGTGATCGGCTGTGGGGTGGTCGCGTTCGGGTTGTTCTGGCTGACCGAGCGACACGGCTGGCGAGGCGCCGCGCATCGCAAGTCCGAGCAACGCGAGTTCGCGCTGGAATTGCGCGTCAGCGTGCTGGCGCTGTTGTTGCTGGCCGCGCTCGCGCAGCGCACGCATGTCTCGATCATGCTCGCGGGGTTCTGCCTCGGCCTGGCCGTCGCGGCGGCCGGCGAGCCGCGGCGGTTGGCCCGTCAGCTGTTCGGGTTGTCGGAAGGACTGTTCGGGCCGATCTTCTTCGTCTGGCTAGGCGCGTCGCTCGACCTGCGCGCGCTGCCCAGCCACCCGTCAATGATCGTCCTCGGGGTAGTGCTGGCGGCCGGGGCGGTGGCCGCGCACGCGGCGACCGCGCTGACCAAGGCGCCGCTGGCGCCCGCCGTGCTGGCCTCGGCTCAGCTCGGGGTGCCGGTCGCGGCGGCCACGCTGGGCCAGCAGTTGGGCGTGCTCAAGCCGGGCGAGGGCGCGGCGCTGCTGCTCGGCGCGCTGCTGACCATAGCCGCCGCGACGGTCTCCGGCCGGCTGGCGGCGAGCCACTCGACCAGTCCCACCACGGCGGGGCCCACGGTTCCGGGGAACGGACCGACTGCGGGCTGACCACACGCCGGGCACCCATGATTCGCGCAACGCGCTTGCGACGGCGTTCAGCCGTCGTGCGCCTCGCCGGACCGGATAACCTCGCCGACAACCTCGGACAACTGCTGCAGCTCGGTGCCTGGATAGTCATTGTCAGTCACCAATGCGTCCACATCGGACAGCTGCCCGAACGAGCTGAGCCCGATGTTGCCCCACTTGGTGTGATCGGCCAGCAGCACCACCGAGCGAGCGGCCTGGATCAGGCAGCGGTTGGTCTCCGACTCGGCCAGGTTCGGCGCGGTGAGCCCGGCGTGCGGGTCCATGCCATGACAGCCGGTGAACAAAGTGTCGAAATGCAGCGAGCGAATCGTCAAATCGGCGACCGGGCCGACCAACGCGTCCGACGGGGTGCGGATCCCTCCAGTGAGGATCACCGTCGCCCCGCCGCTGCCGCGCGCCAACTCGTCGGCCACTGGGATGGAGTTGGTGACCACGGTCAGGTCCGGCACCGAACCGATCGCTCTGGCCAGCGCCCAAGTGGTGGTCCCGGCGCCGATCGCGATCGCGGTCCCAGGCTGGACCAAGCTGGCGGCGGCTTCCGCGATCATCTGCTTCTCATCTGGCTGAAGGCTGGATTTCGCCGCGAATCCTGGCTCGTCAACGCTCGACGGCATGGCGAGGGTCGCCCCACCGTGCACCTTGAACAGCAATCCCTCGGCGGCCAGCACGTTCAGGTCCCGCCGGATCGTCATGTCCGAGACCGCGAACTGCGCCACCAACTCGCCCACCCGGGCGCCGCCCTGGGCGCGCACCCGGTCAAGGATGGCTGCTTGGCGCTGCTTGGCGAGCATCGATCCTCCAGACTTCGTCTGCGGTCGCGGCTGATCCGTCCGCCCGGGTGTCACGATGCCACATCCCGGTTCGGGGGCTCGACCGCGTCCCGCGCGGTGACCGCGAACAGGGTCACCGTTTGCGGGCGGGGCGCCGCCAGGGTGATGCCCAGACGCGCCAGCGCGGCGCCGCTGGCGAGGATCGCCGGGTCCGGGCTGACCAGACCGGTCGCATCAGTCGGGCCGGCCGCATCGGGCCGGCCAGCTGAATCCGCCGGGTCGGATGAATCCGCGGACTCCGACGGGTCGATCCGGCGCACCAGATACTCGGTGGCAGGGCACAGACCAGGCAGTGGCAGCTGAACCGGATGGGTGTGCGCGGCGACATCGAGTTGGACGTAGGCGAACAAGGCCCGGCGGCGGTCGTCAGCGACGACGCCGTGCGCCAGCGCCTCGCCTGGCAGGCCGTCGCAGCGCACCACCCGCCCGCCATGCAGCACCGGTCGCCACCGCTTGTGCAGGGCGATCCAGTCGCGCAGCCGCCGCAGCTCGGCGGCGCTGGCCGAGGTGAGGTCCCACTCGATCCCGAACGCGCCGAACAGCGCGGTGGCCGCCCGGAAATCCAGGTCGAACGCGCGGCCGGTCTGGTGCGAAACGGGGGCGGACACGTGCGCGCCGAGATATTCGGGCGCGATCAGCTGAGTCGTCCACCGTTGGATGCGCTGACGGGCCAGCGCGTCGGTCATGTCCGAGGTCCAGAACCGCTGCACCCGCTCGACCACGCCAAGATCGACGCGCCCGCCACCGGAGGCGCAGGACTCGAACGCGACGGCGGGATGCCGGCGGCGCAGCTCGTCCAGCAGCGCGTAGTGGGCCAGCGCCTGTTCGTGCGCCGCCGCCCGGCCGGCCCGGGCGTTCGATCCGGCGTCGAGCAGGTCGCGGTTGTGATCCCACTTGGCGTAGTCGATGGCGTTGGCGGCGAGCACCGCGTCCACTTGGTCGCGCACACCCTCCCACACCTCGGGGCGAGTGAGGTCGAGCACCAGTTGATTGCGCTGCGGCAGCGGCTGGCGACCGGGTGCCTGCAAGATCCAGTCCGGGTGGCGGCGGTAGAGCTCGGAGTTCGGGTTGACCATCTCCGGCTCGAACCAGAGCCCGAACTGCATGCCCAGCGCGCGCACCGCGTCGATCAGCGGGCCGAGGCCGTCGGGCCACACTTCGGGATCGACGGTCCAGTCACCGAGTCCGGCGCGATCGTCCCGCCGGCCGCGGAACCAGCCGTCATCCAGCACGAACCGTTCCACTCCCACCTGGGCGGCCAGTTCGGCGAGCGTGGTCAGCCGCGCCAGGTCGTGGCGGAAGTAGACCGCCTCCCAGGTGTTCAGGGTCACCGGTTGACGCGCTGGGTGGGCCGGCAGGCCCCGCTCCCACCGGTGCAGCGCTCGGGCCTCGTCATCCAGGCCGTCAGCGGCGATCAGCACCACCCAAGGGGAGGTGTATCCCTGGCCGGGCTCCAGAATCACCTCGCCGGGCAGCAGCAGTTCCCCACCGCCGATGGTGGTCCCCTCGTGCGGGTCGCGCTCGGCGCGCAGCACCGTGTTGCCGCTGAACGCGACGTGCGCGGCGAGCAGCTCCCCGCCGCCGAAGCTGAACCCGGGGCGGCCGGCGATCAGCACCGTCGGCGACTCCAATGAGGTGCGCCCGCGCCGCACCTCGCGCAGCCACAGCCCGTCGACCAGCTGGTGCCGCTGGGGCCGCCGCTCGCCCAGGTGCCGACCGGTGAAGTCGAGCAGCTCGGTGAACTGGTCCGGGACCGGGACGGTGACCTCCAGCCCGTCCAGGAAATAGTCCGACGATCCGATGTTGCGCACAGTGTGCCGGGCACGAACCGCTCCCCCGCGCATCGGCTCGAGCTCGGTCCGCAACGCCAGGCCCGCGTGCGGGTCCTCGGCGGT
>Ga0123357_10004096_pt1 | contig 16984 bp, 7 predicted proteins | sample TergutEmb28metaG_FD_89873 | JGI IMG/M metagenome (GOLD analysis project Ga0123357, IMG submission 89873) | Embiratermes neotenicus P4 segment gut microbial communities from Petit-Saut dam, French Guiana - Emb289 P4 | ecosystem: Host-associated > Arthropoda: Insects > Digestive system > Gut ... | reverse complement strand
GGGCATACAGCAAGCAGCCCTCGGCCAGCAACAACACCGGCCACTAGCTGCTGAGGTTCACCATGGCCCTCAGGTCAAGCCCAGCCATGCATCAAGCGGTACACCATCACCTGCAGCTGACCGGATGCTTCTCCACATCACACCACAGAGACGTTGACCGAGCGGACCAGTCGCTTCCCGTCCGGCAGGAGGTTTTTCACACTACACGCCCTGCCGCAGACCAGAACCATATCATGACCATTAAGTCATCTCCAGACTGTACAACCAACTCTTTACATTAATAAATGTGTGTGCGCGCGCGCGCGCGCATGTGTGCATGTGTGTGGGTGTGAGTGCGTGCGTGTGTGTGTGTGTGTGAATCCAATACAACCCTACAGTATCTCCATAAATATAACAGATACTTTGCATGAAGACCTCTGCACCTTTATGATCCCTTACCATGACTGGTCTCTGTAACTGAGAAAACTGGTTTTCTCTGAGATACGTGTTGAGGTTGAAGACAAAAAAAGTGAGGTTTGGTTATAAAATTTGTGAAACACAGTTACTGCAAATATTATTGTATATATACAACTTAATGACAGGGCTTCCCAAAGTAGTCCCCTTGAACAGCACTACAGTTATCCCAGTGGTATTACCAATGTTGGAAACATTTATGGGATCCTTCTTTCGGAATAACCTTTAGTGCTGCCATCACAGTTATCTGAACATGTTACGTTTCATTTTGGAAATATCGAAGAGTCATTTAGAGCCAAGGCTGGTAAACAACAGGGACATTCCAATTTAACAGTAGCTTTTTTTGGCATAAAATCCTTCATAAAGAGCGCTCACTCAGCTAGAGCATTGTCATGGTTGGGGAACCACTTGTTGGACCAGAGTTCAGGCCTGTTTCTACGTAGAGGTTTATATAATATCGTCAATAATTTTATATAACAAGCCAGGTTTACTGCTTGGCTTAGTCTAGCAAACAGATTCTGTACTTTTCCAAGATTTTCGTTGTACATGTGTGTGTTTTAGGCAACCACTTCTTTCAGTATCTTCCATGATTTCTTGAGCCTCTTTGAACTGTGTATGCCACTCAGTTACACCTGATTTCTTCATAATTTTTATGTCATAGACTTCAGAGAAAACTGCTTATGTTTAACTTGTACCCATTCCTCATTTCACACATACACAAAGGCACAAACATCACACACAGACACACACACACAAAGATAATTTGCTTCAAATTGCAATTAGTTGTTTTTCAATGAGAGGTGTGAACACACCTCCTATTCTGCCACAGCTTTGACAACACTGACCCTAGAGTGTTGAAATCATGGTCTGTGCAATTTGAAACATGAATAGATGTGATTTTGACATGATAAAGTGTAATGTTACATGATAGGTTGTGCAATAAAGTTATTCCACAAAATTTTTAGCCACACGTTATAAAATTCAGAAATTAATGTAGTGATCTAAAGCACAAGAGTGCCATCTTCTATCTGTATAAAGTTCTGGATGAATTCTGTTTAATTGAGATTGAAATAATTGAATATCTAAATTTTCTGCTTCATTTTTGCTCATAATTTGAAAGTGAAACACTGATGTGTGTTTTATGTTAAATTCTTATGAAATATACAGTTAGGTGTACATGTAATTTATCATACATGATTAGTAATGTATAAACATACCAGGGTGTTCCTTGTACGATGTCCCTGAGAATGGCAGATTATCGAACAGAATGCTGGCATCCACCAGGACATCCCATGTCATCCGTCATGCTCTGGGACATAATAAAAGGGACATCCCCATCTATACAGTGCATGTGTGTGTGTGTGCGCGTGTGCGTGTGGGCGCGTGTGTGCGTGCGTACGTGCGTGAACATTCCCTGTACATATATGCATGTGCTCCCAGTAGAGTCTGCATATTCACAGACCTTAGTGTTTAGAATTTTGATGTCTCATAATTGCTGTATTTTTTTAAACCTTTCATGACAGGTTCCATTGCATCAGGATGAGACCATTTGGCTGGCAGATCATTCTCCTCCAGTCAAGCTCTGTGTTTCATTAAGTGATGTTGATTGCTTTCATGCTCTGCAACTCCAGTGTACAAGTAGAAGTACTGTTTTACATTTTGTTGAAGCACTTGACTGTTACTTTGGTGTGAAAGCTTTGCAGAAGTCCCATAACAGTGTGCTGGTCTTTGGTTGTCCATCAAGTGGAATGCTGGTGCTTGGTGTGGTGTTTAAGTGAAAGAGTGAATGAAAATGATATGCCAAAAAAAATTGTTTCCCTCCAAAATAAACAGGAGGCCTTTAAATCCCATTGAGGAATTGGTGTGATAAATGTGGGTCTTCAAAGAAAAACAGATAAAATGAGACTTTCCTTTGTTAATTCATATAGCAAAACTGTTTGTATTTGATTAAAACTAAACTTACCTGTTTGCTGTGCTTTTTGAGGCTGTTTTTTATTTTATAAATGGTATTTCATAAGTTCATGGATCCAAATAGTTGTTTGACATTAAACGTGGGTTCTGATTTATGTGACAGCCTTAATGGTCCTAATTAATCATCAAGAACATTGAGACTCTTAGTGTGTGTGTGTGCATGCATGCGCACACATGACCCTTATCTTTCTCACTCACTTACACACACACACTCATTAACAAGTTGTATGATAATTTACCGCATTTTAAAGCTGGCATTTGAAATGGCCATCTTCAACTCTTGACATGCTTGGCATGTGGTATACATATTAAAAACGCATTGTGCTTCTTATCTGTGCTGATCGTGTGCATCTGATGGTTTTTTAAAAGTCGTTCTCTGTGGGTGGGTTTGAGTGTGTGTGTGTGGATGCACACATTTGTATGTGTATGTGTTTTGATTGTTTATAAATGGTATCTCTTCAAATTCCCCATAGATTATAGTCACATGGTGTCAGATTGGGTTAATGGGCAGGCCACCAAGAGGGACTAATTGTAATGTCTCCTAGAGTGTTACATATGGCAGCCATTGAATTATTGGCTGTATGGTAGTTGCACAATTTTGCTGCAGAAACTTGTACTTGTTCTCATAATTCAGATTCTCAAAACATTGTGACAGTTTGTTCTGAGTGTCTTTCTGAATGTTTTATGTCAGAGAGAAAGATGGGGTAGGTGATTCTTATTATACCTACAACATAGCACACACCTATTTTACTGCCATGTAATAGCTCCTTGTGTATTTGTCTGAGATTATCTGCTGACCAATGTGTTATTTTGAGTATTTACATGGCAGTTAAATAAAATCATACCTTATGACAAAAATAAGTTACCAAAGGATCTACATATGATTTACTACTAACACATATTTAGAAAACCAGTTACAAAATGATGTCGTGACACTGTCTGCCTTGTGGAGTTTATGCACAACCGTACATTTGTATGGCTTCAAATGAAAAACTTTTGTGCCCCTGCATACAGATGATTCAGATGCACCAAATTTGAGATAATTTATTTCTAATAAGTGGCCATATTTGAACAAGGATTTAGAAGGTATCCAATTGTGCAAATACAAGGGTGTATCAAAATGTTCCGAGACTGGACCTGTAGACTAGAATGTATTTACTTGATTTAAGTTTGGGCAGCATCCCCTCGAAATAGTCCCCTTGTGCAGTGACACTTTGATCCCAGCGCCGTTGCCACTGCTGGAACGTGTACTGGAAGTCCTGTTCTCGAAGCCTACCAGGAACATTCTGCGATTCCCACTGGATCTCCTCCACTGTGTCAAAGCGACGACCCTTTAGCTGCAGCTTCATATTCGGGTAGAGGAAGAAGTCGCAAGGGGCCAAATCTGGCGAATAAGGCGGCTGCAGAAGTGCGATAATGCTGTTGTGGGCAAGAAACTCATGCGTTACGAGAGCTCAGTGAGAGGGTGCATTGTCATCATGGAGCAGCGAATTGCCCGCGCGCCACAATTCAGGTCGTTTTCGCTGAATATCCTCCCTCAGACGGCAAAGAACATTGCGGTAGAACCCGGCGTTCATGGTCTGGCCTTGGGGGGCAAATTCATGGTGCACAATCCCTCGAATGTCGAAAAACACGATGAGCATGCTCTTGGTCATGCTGCGGCTCTGCCTCGCCTTCTTTGGTCTTGGGGATCCTGGGCTCTTCCATTGCGAAGACTGTTGTTTAGTCTCGGGATCATACCCATAGACCCAACTCTCTTCCCCAGTGATGACCCTCGACTAGAAGGATGGGTCATCCAGGGCACGCTGACGAAGCTCTTGACAAATTGCAACACGGTGCTCTTTTTGTTCGGGGGTCAGAAGCCTGGGCACGAACTTTGTAGCAACGCGGTGCATGTTCAAATCACATGTGAGAACTGTCTGCACTGTTCCGTATGACACATTAATAATTGCAACAATGTCCTTAATGGTTCTCTGACGATCCTCATGCACAAGCCGCCGAATTGTTTCCACATTTTTAGGCGTTGAGCTCGTGGAAGGTCGCCCTGACCTCTCGTCGTCTTCGAGTGATGTTCTGCCTCTCTTGATGCGCGCGTGCCACTCGAAACACCTCGCGCGACTCATGGCCTCATTTCCATATGCACGTCATATCATTTCAAAATTATCCGCTCCAGATTTGCTGAGTTTCACGCTGAATTTGATGTTTGCTCTCTGCTCCAATTGCACGTCCATGCTGAAATTGCAAATGTGAAGGCACACGTGGTGACAAACACTCGTGTTGTGTAACTCCCAATGTTCACACAACGACGCCACACGGCATGCTGAGTGGCGACGTTCCCTGCTCCCAAGCACAGCGCACGCATTCATGTACTGCCATCGGTTGGCGGTCTGTGGAACAAGTCTCGAAACTTTTTGATACACCTATGTATAATGGAGGAAAAAAATATATGAAAATGTTTATTTAAAACTAGATTTAAATGGAAGAATAAAGTTAGAAAGAAATCAGCCTTACTAGTGAGTAATGTGGAAAAGAAATAGGAAAACAGAAAAGTAACTGGGAAGAAGAGTAAGTGTAACAGTGGCAGCAATAATAGTACCGGAAAAGGGGAACAGACCACTGATTAATATCTTTGTTTGTGTGTGTGTGTTTGTCAGGCATCAGTGCTCTGTGTGAACATGGTGTTAGGCAGCCACAGACCTGTGTAATGTAACATCATCAGCAGCAGCATTATCATTATCATCATCATCATTTCATGTAAATAAGAATTGTATTCTATGTGATATGGAATATATATGTATGACTTTGGTTATCGAGGTGGTAAAATAAGAATATAGTTGGTGAAAATAAATTACATGTATTGGGCTTCATGAAATTTTGATTTAACTGTTGTATTAATAAATTACATTGAGGAGCTCTTGATTTATATCAGTATAAAAAAATGTCAGTTGTAATGTTACCTGCCAGTTATATGCTCAATTGCTTACCTTTAAGTGATAATTTCTTGGCCAAGTATTGGGAACTGCATGTTTCTGGAACAGTACAACCCATTTCTTATGGCAAGATTATTATACATTTCAGGTCTTTGTAAGTTCTGCATATAACATTGAAATGTAAAGGGCCCCATAATGTACTTAGTTTTTTACACAGCTCTATCCATACAGTCCATTTCTGGAATGTTCATTTCAGATCTGTGGAGTGAATGACATCTGATTTAGCTGTACATTCTGTTTGAACTAAACATTTAGAACTGTGTCATGTTAGCATATTTCTTACTGCATTAAATGTGGTGTATTATTGCTGTTAGTTTTGCTAATGTACCTTAGTCAATATTTGTTTCTCGCAGTTTTAAAGTGGGGCTAATTGGTCCAAAGAGTTTGTTGGCATTGGAGCTTAGAAGGTGAAAACATAAGACTACAATGATCAAGTCAAACAGGAACAATGATGTGTTGGTCACCAAAGTTGAAACAGTTGATGAATATGACAACCATGACAGCTGTGGGGAAAGAAAGAAAGAAAAACAACTTCAAAATGCTTTTTGCAAAGAAATGAGGAATGTTGTGAATTCAGAATTGTCAGGGTGATGCTCAAATGAGCTGTACGTGCCTAATGTATGGTGTTTTGGTGTTTCTAGCAGACAGGAAATTGTCCAGAAAAAAAGAAATTAAGTGCAGAGCAAGAAAAAATGAGCATAATTGTTAAGATACAACTTATTATTAACAAAATAAATTGGCCAAGTTAAAATGTACAGTTACATATATAAATGTATTCTGTTACAGAACACTCCTTATGTTGATGAAATACTGTAGAAAATCATCTCTTGTCACTTTTGCTTTCTTGGTGCGATTTCAGATGTGTGCTTTGTGAAGGCCAGCTGTACTTCCAGTGTCTGTTCGAAGTCCAAATGTAGTAGCCCCACTTTCTCTCCCAGAAATTATGCCATGCACAGTATACAATCACTATGGCATATGTGCCTTGTGAAACTGTAGATATGGGATTATACACATGCAGCCTGCTCACTGACTCTGTTCTGATTATATAATGTGATGTAGCCCAGTGTAGTAGAATTTTTTTAATCTAAAGAATTAAAATGGTTAATTCTGTTACAAGCTAGAGGGTTTGGGAAGGTTTGCTCTCCCTGTCACAGAGATACCACAACTGTTATATTACTACTGCATTGCATGTGGGAATGGACACTGCATTTGACCCTGTTTTGTGTGGGTGGTAATTGTTACAAAGTTTTCAAAACCATTTATGGATGGTGAATTTGTGAAGAAAAGCCTTGTTTCAAAAGACAGCAACTTTTAAAGCCATCAGTCTGTTTGCAAACACATTGGATGACTGCATCAGTGACATGGCTGGGGATGTACACTGTCAGCATGAAGAACACACAAAAAAGTTGTGGCATATTTTGTTTCAGATTATGAGAGTACAGACATTACAAATATTGTCCAGCTTTGTTTTTATTCGAGGTGTTACCGAAGACTTTCAAATATTACAGGAACTTCATTATCTGGTCCCTATAAAAAAGGGTGGTGATACAATTCTTTCTTGAATTGGTAACTTTTTTTTACAAGCATGAATTGCCTTGGAGAAAAAGTTGTTTGGTATGTAGTGATGGGACTTTCACTATGTGTGGTAAAAAGGATGATGATGCAGCAGAATTAAAAAAAGAAAAAGTTCTTGGGGGTAGTTTGCCATTGCTTTCCCCCGCCTTTAGACATTCCCACTTTTAGCCGCCAGGTGCCTCCGTCCGCAATGACGCAAGAGATCCTAGCAGCGAAAGGTGGAACTGTGGGCGAGAAAGATTTCCAGTTATAATTTTGCCTAAATTCCGACTTCCACGTAAATTTAGGGATCTTTTACCTTACTCATTACAATTATTGTACCTCATCCTCCTCAACCATATTCAAGAATATGTGAAGAGAAAATAGGTTGCTGAACAATTCAAGGACTTTACTAATATAGAACTGGAATTTACATTATTTGCACAGCTTTACCTTTAAAGTAAGTCAAACAGAACTCTTCATTAAATTGTCAACTTAAATGAAATAATCCTACAGTTTATCAATCTAACACAGAGACTTTCTGAAACAGAACTGAAAGAATTTTGTCTTAATGAAAGGTGTTTCATCAAATCTGGTCTCATACAAAGTCAGTAATGAACATGGTTGCAGGTAATTTCTTACCCAGACTAAAATTGTTTAACCAGTCAAAATACTTTCATGTTTTCAGCAATTCTCCATGATAAATAAGGTAAAATATGATCCGTTTGCTATAATATCTATAGTAGGGCATTGCTGATGATGAAATATGAACTTCCTGTTGTGCTCTTAGTTCCTACGGGGATGGTGGTACTGCCATGTAATATAATAAGGTAAAGCAGTCCTGTTACAGGCCTGGAGTGGCCCAGAGGTTTCCAGGAAGTTAAGGTTCCCAGATTTCATGACAATGGCACAGGATGGTGGTAAGGTTGTCAGCCTTATGCACCGGCCACCTTTACTCCCAGGAAATGCTACTGGTACTCATTTCTTTTAGAGGCTGAGTTGACCCCAGGGCCATAGTATGATCAGAAGGATTTTATGTCAATGAAAAATTACAATGACACCAGCTGGGATCGAACCAGCGACCTTCCAATTTTTAGCACAGCACCTTACCTAGTGTGCCACTGCAGTCCCCACCATGTAATATAATAGCATTATTAATTGAGTACTTGCCAAACATTTCAGTTTCATAATTAAAAGTATGACTATTTTCAATGTTATATTTTATATTACACAAAATATTTGTTTATTGCTTCAAATGACTTTCAGCATGCCTTCAGGTCCAAAATTACCCTGTTTCCCACCATACTGTATGAGCTTGTGAACCCTGCTGTTGATGGATAAATTCTTAGGTGCATTCGAAAAATTGTGAAAAGTGACTATTAGTTTCATCATTTCTGTCCAACTATCTGCGTGGAACAATTTGGCTCCCACTGGATGGACTTTCATGAGATTTAATATATGGCCATTTTTTTAAAATCATTCAAGAAAAATTAAAGTTTTAATAAAATCTGACAAGAACAACAGGTACTTTACATGAAGGCCAATATACATTTTTGATCATATCTCGCTCAGTTCTAAGAAGGAGAAATGTATTAGGCAAAAGATGTAGAGAAAATCAAAACACATATTTTTGTTAAACAACTTTTTTTTCTCTCTCTCTCTCTCTCTCTCTCGAAAATCGTGCCGTTTATGAGATAATGATGAAAAATATTGTTGAGAGGGGCAGGCCACGGATGACAATATGGCGCATACGGGATAACTAAGGCTACAAATACACACTCAGAACATGTAATACTTATTACTTTTCCATGCGTTTATATGTACATTGCCTGCCTTCGTAAAAAATGACATATCTTGATAAAAATTGTCTACAATATTTCTGAGATATGTAACCGATGAAATGTTTTTCATTCATTAACGCCTGTACACCGCATGATTTTAATCTTACATTAATGCATGTGTCTTTTTCGACAAAGATGCCTTATCATGGACGAACAAATGGTAAGTTCATGACACTGGAGGCGTGTTATGTCTGCGGTACTTTTGACGGCTTAGTTTTTTCATGGGAATCTGTTCGTTCAATTAAACCACCGCCGAAAATACGTTTTTTAATTCTCAAACTGATATGTTTGTGATTGGTTGTTAATGATTTCCACCATTGAAGGCGGTGTAAGGCTTTAATGGAATTTTACTAATACGATGGAAAACCGGATGGTGAAAAGCTAGTAACGTGATCCGTCGGCATCTCCGAAGGAGTTCGGAAAAGTACATTTCATTTCAAAATTTGCAACCACTCCTATTTAGAAAACGAAAATTATTATTATTACTTCTCCACTTCATTATAACAGGACTCTTCTTATTGCATTTTAGTGGTGAATGTGAATAAGCACACTAGGTTCTCTTTGATTGAACGTTTTACGTATGCCAGTATTCAGCATATATTTAAAAACTTGTGTACACACGTACTGCTGCAATTTCTGTGTCGCCGCGAAAGGGTAAGCTTTCCATAAAGTGGTACGCTACTACTTTGATATAGTAAGTGCTGGAACTCGGATCCATGGCTGGAACTAAGAGGTTCCATCTACGGCTCTCCGCCATTGATAAAACACGTGCGACTAACCAATAGGATGGAAGCACCTAATCACGTGTTTCATGCCACCATTGGGAACGAATCTATGCTATCTTCACTAGTTCACCCTGGATTTAATCGAACAATTCGAAGGAAGAGACAGAATGGGTCTTGTAACACCACGGGTCGTACACAGAGGACCCTTGCCTTAGATCAAGGTTTATCTGTGAAAATGCGAGATTTTTTTGTGGTAAAGGAAGGGGGGATTACATAATTAGTCATGCTACTGATTGCCATGCTGACAGCGCAATCCTGAGCCATATATCCCCACACAGCCATTCTCAAAGTTAAACCAATGTAGCCCCGCAACGGCGTACGTTCGCAACCATACCAATGTGGTTCACAGGTTAACATCAAAGTGTGTGTGTTTCTCCAGCATCGCTCTTATCCGTGATCGTATGTATGTAGTTCAAGAAAATGGTGGCATGTGTTGTGTGATGAGGTGTGCAGTGTATTTGGTGTAAGTATACTGTTTAAGTGTTACAAGAAGTGTTGCTTGATGCAGCTTACTTGTGAATATTGCTTCCGAATGGCAGGCGGGTGTCCTGTATTAGTTTGATAACGGTGCATGGGGAAGGGTTGAGCGGAATAGAACCATGCCGGTCGGAGACATTTTTAAGGGAAAATTAAAAAAAATGGGACTTTATTAAAGAAAATTGTTTAATATTGTATGCAGTCCAGAATTCTGATAATGTGTTTTTTGGTAACTGGTATCAGATTAATGTACTGTTTTATAACTGGCGAATCGTTTTTCAGGAACACACCTTGGTATGACTTTTTGTTCGTTTGATGGCTATTCGTCTAGCTGGTAAATGTGAACGCAATTGAATTTATGGCATTATTTTAATAACTTCGTAGCAAACGTGCTGGGTTTTGAAAGTCTTGTGCTTCCGGTTATGTTTCCTTCTGTGGGTAGCTGTTGTACCATGTGGGCGCGTGAATATATTTCCGGGTATGTTCTACGCGAACAGTGTAGCCAGTATAGGGAGTAGCCATACGTTTGAGCGAAATATTAGTCTCTCAGATGAGAGATTTGAAGTTTTCAGAACACAGAATGGAAATTCAAGTTTTGGAAAGTTACATAATTTCGACTGGTGCAGTTACCGATATTCCGGAGGAGTGTGGTGCTTTTGTCTTACTGAGCGAAGTGCTGGATTTGGGATTACTACACGTGAAACATTTTTCACTATGTACTATGAAATTACAGAAGACCTGAATCAGTTCTTTAGGTGCAAGAAATAGTTTAACAAGCTCTCTTCCCTGTTTGAGGTATTGGCAATCTTGGAGGTAATATTGGTTTGGCACTAACCGTGCTCACAGGCCCAATTCCTCGTGACCACATACGTTTTTAGGGACTCTCCAAACATAATAAGGTATTGAAAAGCTTCACCTTCCTTCCACACAGTATTATGCACTAAGTGCCAAACCCATACGATGTTGTTTGGTTGAACACTACATTGAGCGGTTGCATTTATGGCCCCCTTCCAGTTTATTGCAACCACATATAGAAAGTTGTCCATGAAGGTGAAACAGCTGTGGTTTTGTGTAGACTAGCTGAGGGGGGAGGAGTGAGTGGTTTGTGGGACCATTTCAGGCTGGCGCAACAGGTGGGCTAGTGTCAGCTATCGTGTACACATCTTATAAGTCCTATTTTGAACCCACCAGAACTCATACCAGGAGTGTGCACTGTAATAGAGAGTGGAAACTCTCACCCGAGTCAGTCATAATCAGCAGGATGACACATGGCAGGGAAAACATATGCATTAACTGTAATAGCGTTGTAGCCAAAACCCTCATCTAAGTCAGTCACAACTGGCAGGATGTGACTGTAGGGGGGATTGCGGACTGAGCAACACCATGACATGGCTATAAGGAGACATGGCCACAACCATCCATGCTCCAAACCACGTGCGTTTCATCATCACTGCATGTTGGATGCATTGTGGTAGTGTTAAACTGGAAGAGACCAGCATTTACTTCGTGTCTGTGGGCCTGTGTAATTTTCTTGTGCTTCCAGTTTAGGGGAGGTGGCAGTGACCGTAAAGTTCTAGGTTCTTGTGCAGAAACATCTGCTGGGGTCAGCTTTGTTATAGGGTTGGGGATATTATGAACCACATGTCTTGTACCAAAGTTTCATATGTCATCAGTTTTGAACTTTCTTGCACAAACTGTCATCTTCTGTATCTGATTGTGGCTGTTACTTGTGGCCATTAGCCATTGCATCCAGGTGACTGTGCAGCATTTTGCTTGTGTGGCAAATGTTGGATTGGGATTCTGAACGTAATTGTTATACAGATCTGTGTACCTCATTTTACACAAGAAAAACAGATTTTCAGCCTTTTTTTAAAGGGCTGTAAGTTCACATCTACCATCTGGATCAAATGTTATGCATATATATGTCATGACTCTGGACTCAGTGCGATCCTTCTTTATAGCTCTTGCTATTCGTAGAGTTATCGATGGCAGGACCAAAAGTCCTGTGGTATAGTTCTCTTATCTCCACTTGCAGCTGAAGTAGCATCATTACCTGGAAGTCTGCTAAGCTCATCAGCATGAGGAATGTCTCCTCTTTTGTATACAGTTATGCACCTACAACCATCAGTGGCAATGACTGAAGTGATATGCTTTGTTTAATGACTAGTTTGCTGAGACATCATTTATGATGGTTGAAGGAACATGGGTATGGAGCACTGGTGGAATGATACTGACTTGGGAAATTGAAGTGTTTTGAGAAAGAAAAATGCACCACAAATCACTCATGGATTGGCCTGATATCAAATGTGAGCTGCCCCAGTGAAAATGGGATGCTACTGTAGATTTCCACCAAAAGTGTCAGTAATTATTTGCTGGATGACATGGTGTCATTTCAGAATATTAGAATCTTCGCCCAGTGTGGAAATTTCAGTGAGGTTGAAGCCCCTTGAATGAATTTTATAGAAGTTTGTGAGGATGACTGAGGTTGAAACCTCCTAAATGAGTTACCCTTTAGGAGTTCTTGACAATCACTAAGGTCAATGGCAGTAGGTTCCTTTACCTTTAAAATATCCAGTAGTATGTTTTCATGTTCGTGTTTAGTGTCCAACCCATGTAACTTAAAGCATACATTTATCGTGGTTCACCTTCCCTGAAAATCTTTGCAGTCTTTATATCAGTCCTTGAGACTATGCCTTTTCTATAATTTCTGTATTTTTAACCACTGCCACCACCACCACCTCTAGTAGTAGTAGTAGTAGTAGTAGTATTAGTACAAGTTATCTTGTCTTTCTTCAGTAGTAGTAGTAGCAGCAGAGGCAGCAGTAGGAGCAATAGAAGATAAGTCCACTTACTAGTTTTCTTTGAATTTCTAGGCCCCTCATCCTTTGCATTCTTTGTCAAGTTTCCAGTATCACAATACTCTACACAACATCTTTTCCTTCACCTAGTCCCTCATGTTAGTGGCTGGTTGATGGCTGTTCTACTCCCTTAGAAGTTTTCTCCCCCCATGGGAAAGTCAGAATATTCATGTACATTTTCACAAGTAATGTATTTTGATGACTTTGGAAAACCTGGGACATATGATGCCCCAAACTGAATTTTGCGGGAAACCAGGACCCATAAAACTGGGACTGTTCTGGGGAAGTCTTGATAAATGGGTTCTTATGTAAGGTGTCATTGGTGTTTTGTTGCTGTGTGACAAGTTTGTACAGTATTTTATTAGTGATTGTAGGAAATTAAGAAGTATTGCTTTGGGATATTCTCAAATAGTAGAGTGTACCAAATTATATTCATGTTGGTGAGCTGGTTTATGCACACACAGCATGATGCTCTTGCAGTGCTATTGTCTTTTTTTCCTTCCCCCCACCCCCACTCTAGGTATTAGTGTAACTCAGGTGTTCATGGATTTTTCCAAAAAATCTAGGTGTCACCCCAAAATTCTAGTTTCTGGAAGTGTGCCGTGAAGCATACCCCATACTGAGGATCGAAACATTCTAGGTGCCACCATATAAAATTTAGTCACTTAGGTGACATCATTCCCAGGATTTTGTTACCCCTGGTATGGAATTAAGCTGTCAGTCATCACATTTTAATATGTAACGCCAAGGTGCAGTTCCTGGTCATTGTAGTGATACAAGTTAAATAGCTTATTGATAAATGTGTCACATTCATGTCACCCTTAGCCACAGCCCATCAGACATAATGGATGTGGATAGAGCATGCATTATGCAGTGATTGTCCATAGTTCAGAAGTGACCAAATCAGTCTTTCAGACTTTAGAGGTTGCCACTTCATAATGCACAAATTTTTTGTAATCTTTAGAATATGTAACTTGAGAATATATTTTTTAATTTGTAAGGGGAGAGTATCTCTTGAGAACAAATATATGAGGGGACAACCAACCATGGCAGTGAATGAGGAAAACACAGCTCATATGGCAGCCATGGTCAAGGAGTGTTCTAACATATAGAAACAGGAATACTCTGCATGTATGACAGAACTTGATCAAGGAGTCTAATAACTAACATGCATGAAGCAAGTTGTTTCAAGCTGTAGTGCTTCTGACTTGTATGTGTGAGGTGTCCAGTTACTATCTCAGCTTGGGTATGAACTGTCCTGACAGGTTGTAGTGATAGTCCTATGTTCATCCAGGCAAATTGTAGGATAATTTCTCAGTTAGGACATTATCTCTTGCTTTTATGTCCTTTCCAATTGTGTATTCACTAATCATCTTTCCATTTGACACAGTATATTGTAAAGGTACTGAGAACATTGTTAAGTAAACCATAAATACACAATAATGTGTATGGAAATAGGAAGATAGTTGATGTGACATTCGTTACTGAAGAGGAGTCATTAGTTGAGAACTTTTGTTTCATGATGATAATTTGTGTTGCATATGTGTGATGATAATGTCCCTGTTCTCCATTCCATCATTTAAATGGAGTGAGACTCAGAAATAGTTTTATTTTTTCATACCAGATGATAATCAAAGCCAGTGATTGTTAACTTTCTGTATAGGCCAGTGGATTAACCATCTGACAGAAAAAGTTGCTCATGTGTCAGAAGTGATCAAGAATTTATGATTTACATGCAGAAGCATTGAGGCAGTATCAGGCCTTAGTCTGCCAAGCATTTCTGGCATCTTACACAACTCTGTCTGATAAGGGTTGGGTCAGTATTATATTCATATTGTCCACTCCCTGAGTTGTATTTCATATGCACATTTTGGGTGTGGTTCTTCTCCTCTCTTCAGTTTGTCATATGAACACCTATTTTCACTTTAAGATTAGTGGCAGCAGTTGGTATCAAACTTGGGACCTTTCCAGAACAAGGATAGTTCATTAACCAATAGATCACTGGGGTGTTCCAGAGTGGTAGGTCCATTATTCCAATATTAAGCCAGCATAATATTATGGTAATTCATTGGCTCTTGTCTCAGACCTGTTCATTCACATTGAAGGATATCTTCCACCTGATTAGAGCCCCAAAACTGGTGGAATTAAATTTATTGTTTTCTGGAATGTGACCCAGTGAACTTGATGGATAGGTACCAGTGTTTTATATATACCCCCTGCCTCCATGTTCAGAAGGTCATACAGACTATGAAGTGTCACAACCATAGACTATAATCTTGAATCTCAAACCTTCTACAAGTGTAATGTTGCCATTGCAGTGCTTGAGCAAGTGGAAAAATTTACCTCATCCAGTATCTTACATTATCATTGGCATACCACTTTTACACTGGAGCAAACATTTATTTCAGATTTTGGTAAGGAGGATGTTACATTGCATACAGTGAGCAGATTGAAGAAACATTACTGTTGAGTAAAGATGATTGGTAAATATCCCATGTTTGAAACTGTCATAGTTTCATAGACATAGATTCCAAAATGAGTAGCCTTTTCAGGGAGCATGAAACAAAATTATGCCAAAAGTAGCTGATTTATTATATACTATGGAATATCACAAAAAGCTGCTAGTGAAGTATGTGAAGTAATTCATACTGTTTACAGAGGTAGTATTGCTGTTGATAGTTTGATACCTCAAGGACAGTCAAAGTAGATAAAGAAGCATTTTTCCAATTTTGTTGTGAGTCCATTGCAATGATACATAATACTAACTGCCATAGAATATGAAAATTAGAAGCCGTGTGTATGTGCTATAACTGGCTGATTGCTTGCTTTGACATGGGGTGTGCCTTGTGACTCAGAAGTTACTATTTTAATTAACCTTTAGGCACCATGCATCCTATATATAGGACAGGCGTACTGCTACTCCCCAGAGTGCGCTTTTTATATATTTATATATTTAGTATATTAGTTATACATTATTTAATTATTTTTTTAGACTTTCACCACCTTCGTTTATCCCTCCACAAAATGTCATGTATTTCCTAATGTTACCCTTCTTGGTTCATAAAATATTCACATTGTACATAAATGGTGTGCTAAACTGTAAATGTCCAGCTCCAGGACTGAAGGGTTAATGGACTCTTGTAGTCAACAGCTACAAACATATTATGCACAAATTTTAATGTATTAACTAATCCGTCTGTGGTTTTCTATAGGCTTTATTGATGTTCAGTAACTCGCTGAGTGTGCTCAAGATAGTTCTGAACATTTCAAAGTTATGACAGATTGTGTGTGAAAAGTATAATTTTAACGTTAACCCTTTAAATGCCAAGTTAAATCCTGTCTTCCATTTGCTGGCATTATTAGGAGTTTACCATATGCTACACATTAGCAGGATAAGGGTTAATGCATTTGTTGATTTTATTGTGTGAAAACTATGTTTTCTTGTGTAAATTACAGGAATATTGATGTAGTGTCAGTAATCAAAATCTGTTCTCTTTGAGTGCGTATACTGTTAAAGTTTATTTTGCAGCACACACACCTTATTCCTGAACAGGAATATTCCAGTTTTCTGGCTTTAATGTTAAAGGTTCAGAATGCAAATTTTGTGTTACTCATGTTTCCATATGAAATGTTTAAATTTATTTTATTACTTTCAACTTGCAGGACTGAATTGATCCAAGCAGTGATAAGAGATTGTTTGAATCCATAGTTGCTTTGACCATTCATAGACATGGGGGTACAGGACTTGCAGAGTTTTCTTGAAGGTCCACAAGTGGCAGGTGGATCAGTACCTGTCGATTTATTGCGTATTGCACGTGGCCTTGCCCAGAGGCAAGCTCGCCAGCATCATAGAGGTGGAAAGAGTGGTGGATCCCAGAATGCGGCAAGCAACAAGCTTAGTCTTGTTGTAGATGGTGAATGTTGTTTGGATAGATTATATGGAGGCTATTTCTCAGGTATGACTTGTTACTTCTGTAACAATTATATGAATTTTTTTTTTTTTTTTTTTTTTTTTTTTTTTTTTTTTTTTTTTTTATTTTTTTTTTTTTTTCTTT
>Ga0123357_10004093_pt1 | contig 16988 bp, 10 predicted proteins | sample TergutEmb28metaG_FD_89873 | JGI IMG/M metagenome (GOLD analysis project Ga0123357, IMG submission 89873) | Embiratermes neotenicus P4 segment gut microbial communities from Petit-Saut dam, French Guiana - Emb289 P4 | ecosystem: Host-associated > Arthropoda: Insects > Digestive system > Gut ... | reverse complement strand
TGGAAAACTACCCCCAAGAACTTGCCCAGGATGCAGTGTGCCAGAGCCATACCGGTCACATGACTGGGCTCTGGTTCCTGCCAAGCCCGGCCTTCAAGGCTGAATACTAATGAATGAATGTCTGTTGAACAATTAACCCTTATCCTGCTAACGTGGAGAATATGGTGAGCTCCTAATAGTGCCAGCAAATGGCAGATGGGATTTAACTGAGCGTTTAGAGGGTTAAAGTTAAAACCACAGACTTTTTTACAGTATGCCATAACAATGAAGTGTGTGATTTAAGGTATATAGAACCATGAGGGAGACTGGAAAATAATGTGTTATGTTAGCATAAATTCCTGTGTAACCATAAAAGCTACATCGTTATGGTGTGATCACAGATTCTAGTTCACTTATTTGATTTGCTAGGACTATGGATTAGATGAGAGTTGTGATAATTCTGGTGACGAAGAAGAACAGGATCGGCGGCATCTGTATATCGAATATGTCGGTCATGAAGAAACAAGCACTGAATCTCAGACACCAGCTCTTAATGCTCAAAACCAGCAGCAGAACCAGCAGCAGCATCAGCATCATCAAACTGCCAACCGTCCCACATCATTATCCCCGTCCTCGTCTCTTTACAATAACATGACATCTGTGCCGTCTAACACTAGTACATCTCATGTCCACAGTCTTGTGTCCCAATTTTCATCCACTCATCAACAACATTACAGTACTTCTTCTCCACATCTGACCTCCCAACAGACAGTTCCAAAAATGCAACCTCAGCAATACCACATGCACTTCCAAGGAGTAGCATCACAGTCTTCTTTACATTCCCCTTCCAGTTCAACAATTCTACCTCACACAACTGCAACTGCCCTCTATAGTCATGTCACTCATATGCCATCATCTCAACCATTACACCACTACCACCCTCACCAGCAAACTCAGTCAACCCATCCACATGGTATTGCTCAGTCACATCATGCAATGCCAGGAATAACATCGCAACATCAACCTAGCCCTGACCCTTGGATTGGTCGAAACAAGGGACCTACCCCTACGTATCCAATTGGACCACCCCGAAATCTTGCAGGACCCCCAGCGTCTTTAGCAGAGCAGCTGAAACAAGTGCTTGCAGAGAGAGAACGCAGGATGTCAGGAGAAGATCAATCGTCATCCAGAGAGGGCTCAAGTGATTTCACCGAGATTAATAGGGGAGTGTCTCAGAGTTTGGCAGAAGAAATACGACAGGCTGTGAATGAGGCCAATGCCAGAGGTAAGCTGCTTATGATGCCTGAAGCCAAAGTAGTCTTTATTGTGTATTTTTGAGCACTGAGTTCTCTGTGAAATAGAAACCACTCAGAAAACTGTAACTAATGCATACTCATTTCTTGGAAAAATTTGTACTTCAATTTGAGAAGCAGTTTTTGTGATGGTTGCTTAGACTGACATCTACAAGTTCTTGGACTTGCACATTTCATTTTTGTGTCATTTGTAATGTGTTCTGTTATCATGACTTCATACCTTGTGTACCAAACTCAGGTAATTGAGTATCTACAAAATGCCATTTTTTCTTTCATTTTCTTAGTAGAAATGGTAGCTTACATCTGTATGCCCTCTGTATCAATGCAATAATGCTTTGTAATCACTTATCTTCTCTTTTATTCCCTGAAATCAAATGCATTAAGAGCTTATATAGTAATGTTAAAAAGCACAAATCCATCTTTTGTGATCCCACTGCTGTACCTTGTATTAAATTTGTGTGTAACCAATTGCATTTCTTGTCTAATAAAAAATGGGTAAATAAATTGGCTAATGTGACAGCAAAATCAGTAATGTTTCCATGCTGAAACGAACAACTTTTGCATTTGTGTATCCTCTATCATTATCAGTTACTAAATTGCAGAACACAACTGAATGTCAAGTGATGTGATTTACATTGATGCATATTTTTTATTTTCTACATAGATTCAATATGAATCATTATTCTGTTGCAACATGTAATTTTTAGGTATTATTTTTACAGTTCATATGTAAGGTATTTCAGTTCAACTTTCTAATTTTGCCTCCCTTACTGCATAATTTGTTATCGTGCATTTTTCACATAATTTCACACATTTAACTGCACATTGTAAGTCCTTGTCAGTGCAGTTAACTCTTCTTCTGTTTTTCATGCCAGTGAAATGCTGTCATTCTCTGCATCCCAGTATAATGTTTTAGTGACAAATCAGTTTCATATTGCAGAGTCCTTGTGTCTTAATAATGCTGTCTCTGTGTTCACATAAAAGGAGACTGAAGCAGATGTGAGTCATCCTGTCTGTAGACAGTCGCCCTGCTGTGCGAACCTGTGAGCCTATTCACAAGTCTAAATGTATGAAGATTTTGTTTCTGGTGGATTTACTTCTGAAAGAAACTTGTCATGATTATAGTTGTTTATGTATTGCAGCAAAGAAAGTGCCAATCTCAACACTATCTCCACCCAGCACGCCCTGGCAACCACAAAGCTCCCTATTACAGGAAATGGCTCCTCCTTCTCCATCATCCATCTCATCTTCAGGCAGTGTTTCCCCAGGAGTACCCACAGCTGATCCAAGCCCTAGTAAACCTGTTAGTATAGGTGAGTTGCAATGTGGAATGATTCACACCTAGAAAGTTTAAAAATGTTCATGGATTTTATATAAACTGTTTTAATTGACCAAATCAAACACCGATGGCTGAAAAACTTTGAATGGAGTTGTCAAGAAAATTTGGTAGTATTAAAATGTGCAAATTGGATTTAAAGGAAAATTTGTCAGAATATGTGCACATTTAGTACAATAAAGTTTTGTCATTAACTATATTTGTTTACTGTAGTTAGTGAAGATATTAAAGCTCCATGTGTGGCTTGTATTTAAAGGACTGATGTGAAAAGCCTCATTTTTTGGAGATTCTACTACCAAAAATATTGGTTAAATACAACAAAATTAAAAAAAAAAAAGGAGAATATGTTTAAATTCATAATGAAATTACAAATACAATAAATGTAAAGGTAATTAATTTTGTTACTACAGTCTGCTTTACAAAAATATAACGTAACTCACAGCGCACATATAAGATCTGCTCAATGGAGTTAAAAATATTTGAATATTAGAGAAGTGTCTGGTTTTGTATTGCCAAGTGTTGGTCTCAACCCACACAGAAATCCAGGGGTAGAGGAACTTCTCCGTGAGATCCATAATTTAATTTCACCAAACATTGTGCAGTGGTACTGTTAATAGTCACACAGTAGACTTTACCATAAAGAACATGAACTTTTCACATGGTGAACACAGGGGCTGTTGTAGTTCTTGAAGATGGAATATAGGCATAATTGTTTGCTGGGGTTTGTAGAGCTTGCCTTGGATAATCAATATAAATAATAGTATGTATATGGATATATGTAACATAATCTATGAGTAATTTTTCTAATGACACAGTAATTAACTTATTCTGTTCATTTTAAGTAAACAAAATGCAATGCAGTATAAACATGTAAGTATTCTAGATATCAGAGAAAAGATTAGTGGGTGTTAGTGCTAATTTTTAAATGTTTTCTGCTGTGAAACAAGACTCTGCAGATTTATGGGCACCTCCACACCCTCAGGATCTCAACACTTCATTCTCAGCAGAGAAGAAGGCTTCACATTTCTGGCAGAGTGCCCCAGCCACTGAGTGGTCAAAAGAACAGGTATTTTGAATTTTTTTCTCCTCTCCCCCCCCTTTCCACTTATGAGGGTCAAACTTGGGATAAAGAATTTCCATCCTCGCCTGTCTTTTTGTTGTCTGTTTCTGTTGATCAACTCATTAGATCCTCTCTCTCTGTGCCCTAAGCCATCTTACATATTTTATTCCCTTAGCCTTAAATTCTGTTACAGTTCTGAGCAATTTGTCATCATTTACTTTATGTGGCAAAACCAGTACTTTCTAAATCCTCTTGTTTTTTAATAAGTAATTCTGTCTTACTTCATTCCTTCTGAATCTTTCCTGTTTGGTTTCTCCAGTTGCATGTCTGAGGATCCTTATTTTGGTTTTATTGATTCTACATGGCATTGTTTCTACTGCAAATGTCAGGGTTACTTGAAGTAAGTTTATATACTGTGTAATTTTTTTCTGTTCTGAACATTTATTTATTTATTTACTTTTGTTTACTTTAATTTTTTTGCCAACACATCTTGATTATTCTGTGCAGTGTATGCAATTGTGTAGTGTTCTGATATTGTAGTGTCTTCATTTGTGTTTGGACAAATGTTCTGATCATAACGAAATTGAATATCCCAACTGTGGATTCTGCAACATCTCCATTATCACGTACTTACTTCATCATTAAACATTCAGCGACAGTTGCATTGAATGCCAACTGCTGCCCAGGACAGAGAAGTTTCAGCTTTAAAGTACCCTGAAGTTTACTGACTGCTGTATGGTGCACAGAGGCCAGCAGCATGTGAGGAATTAAAAATCCATACAGTGCACTGACACTGGCATAGAGGGGTTAATGAACATTATGTGTTTATGAAAGGAGTATATGTAAATGTTCATGTGCTGTAAGAATGGAAGAATTGGTCTTTTTCTTATATTGAGACAGGACATAAGGATGTTTTGTACTGTTCTTGGTGCTACAGTAGACTAAATATGAGCTAGTGAGCCTGATTTTTGTATGATGAATTAGGCATTCCTGCTGTTGAAAGTAACCATTTCTGTATGCAGGTTTGTCATTGGCTGTTAGCTTTGGGACTGGAGCAGCATATCCCTAAATTTCTGGAGCTGCAGGTGGGAGGTTCAGCCTTGTTACAGCTTGAGTCACGTGACTTCAAACTGCTGGGTGTAAATGGGGATGACAAGAACAGACTGAAACGCAAACTTAAGGAACTGAAAGTGCAGGTGGAAAAGGAGAAACGACAACAGGAGAAGGAGAGGAAAGAGAAGGAGAGGCTGCAGAAGAAGGCTGAGAAGCTGGCTGAGAAGGCTAGCAAGCGCAAGTAACACATGTCTTTCATGCTCTCTTTTATTGTCCTTCATCGGTCCCATCCCATTCCATGCAGGGATATCGGATTTTGGATGAGTCTCTTATTAGGCTTATTCATATTTTAATATGCCCTGTATGACCTGTGCTGTGATGGAGGTTTGATACCAGTTTGTTTTATTTGGCATCATCTTCAAATTAGTACAGAGAAGTCAGGTTATTGTGTCTCTCAAGCATAGGAGAATATTATCTTTGGCATGTTTAGTTTTGTTTGACACTGATAACTGAGTAGATGGAACAGGCATATTTTAGTCTTCTCTTGTTACAAATGGACTTCAGGTGGTTTCTGTGTTCGTGAAATTTTTTCAATTGACAGGGAGTATTCATTTTCAGTACTTGGGGAAACAATGTAGTTGAAAATTCTGAAAAAAAAGTCTAATGTCAGGACTGACAGGTATATAACAAAGTAGAGAGGTGTGAAAAAGTTTCTTTAAATTACGGATTCTGAGTAGGACAAAAATAAAATACAAAACTCATATTTTCTCAGATGAGGCACAGTTTGCATTAAGCAGGAATGTAAACAGCCAAAATAACGGATGCTGGTGTTACAAAACTCAAAAATGCAGCCCATGAAGTTTCCTTTACATGACTTGAAAGTGCCGTGATTTCACACAAAATTGTAGGGCTGATGTTTTTCAAAGAAACGAATCTGGACCATTATACTAAAAATTTACAAACATGTACCATCAACTACAACAAATTTTATTAGTCCTGTCAACACATTCTACATGTTTTGGTGATACTGACCATCCTCATGCATTAAATACATTATATTTAAAACTCATATTTAAAACTCAAAATAAAATGGATATATACTGAATTTGCAAGATCTCATAAATTGTGTGAGTCGTATTAAATTTTGCGTAGAACTTAAAATGTAGGTAATCTTTTGTTCCTTTTGTAGTTTTCTTATTTTTGTCTTATTGTTTATGTAAAAGCTATTAAAAAGTTGTTAAAACCGTAATAAAATAAAGCAATAAAATTTGGTGAGGTTGGCGGTATATGTTGATCAGTTTTTAATATAATGTACCACAACAGGACGAATTCTACAAAAAATTCACCTTAATGTTAAACCCAAAATCATTATTCAGGGAATTAACTGAAGAAAAGAAAATGTAAGGCAACGCATTTTAATGTCAAGAATTGAAGAGAAACTTTTGGAGAGAAATTGTGAATTTTTCAAGATGAGAACTTTATTGCACATTAAGAAATATTTCCAGAAGTTGCAAGGCCTTGTCAGAAACTGCAGGTGAGCACTTTGAGTCTCTTCTGTGAAGTAGGGCAAGTGAAACTGCATGGCAAGAACAGAATTTAAATTGCCAGCATTTGCACACTTTGTTTACTGTAAAGGTCCCATGACAGCTCTCATGCTGAATGGTACAATAATGAGGCCTCTCTGTAGTTGGTATTTACGATAGGGATCAGGAGCAGAAATGATATCAGTTGTGACAAGCCACAAGAGATGAAGGTACAATTCTGGGTGCTTTACAACAGAAGAAAAATATATATATTCATTTGTAGTTTAATCTCTTGCTGGTGGTAAGTAAAATAGTAATGATAGTAAAAGAAAATTATTCAAAATTTGATGTTGTTGACCATTTTTGCTGTGAGATTTGATGTTTTCACAGTGGTATTGTTGAGGATTCAGGTCTCTCTTCTGGGATGTTACACTCTGTTGATAGATGAGGAGTTCCCTATTTTTCCAAGGGACGTAATGCTTACTTTACTTACAAACACCAGGAACTACTCACCCATTGATACTGCATCACATCCCAGAATCTGAATCCTGCACTTTATGTTTCCTGTCACAGCAAATCTACACCATTTCATCCTTAAGTTGAATTTAATATTCTGCTAGTCTTGTCAATTCCACATTCCAGTCCCTATAATAGCACGCATGAATGGGAAGTCAGCTGTTTAGATAAATGCTATAAATTACTGTGTTAGGGCAGATGACTGTAAATGTTGATTGAAGACTGGGTCAGGCTTGCTCAAAACAGTATCCATGAACACTAGCACTTGAGAGTCATTGTTCACGTTAACATTAACAGAAAGATGTGTGACTCATATCTCAAGTTGCAGCAAATCTTCAAGCATTCTCTCTTTTGTATAAACAAATGGTGCAGTGGCTAGATGTGCGTGTAAATGATATGTCTGTGATTAGCAAGCCGTAGTGTGTATGTGTGTGAGAGAGAGAGAGAGATGGAATTACTTTTGTGTGTGAATAATTATTGTAAGAAGTGTGACATTTCTTTATCAGTACTAGTGACATTTGTTATATTTGCCTTGGTGCAGAATTGGTCTACTCTATTGTTTGTCATTTATCTTTCTGCACTGGGGAAGTAACTATATTGTTATGTGATGAGTAATGAATATTGGTGCCAAATGGCAGCTATTTGCAGTTGTAATGTATATTGTAAATATCTCACGTGGTATTTAATATTCATTAATACTGATGAAGTATTAACGGTACTAAGAGACTTAACCTGTTTTGTTCCTTTTTATTTTTTCTTTTGATGGCAGCAAAAAAACATACTTTCTAGTTGCTTCTCTTATGTGATGTAAAATAAAATTGCTGAATCATGTTTCTGTTGCTGTTAAGCCTTCAGAATTTTGTTTCTTCCAAGTGTGTTGCTTCTGAGATTTTCAGCGATTTTATTAATGATCAAGTAACAAAGGTATTACTGAAGACAGGAAGTGATTCATGAAACATGTCCCTAATGAAATAAGCATAAGTAAATTGTAATAATATCATAGACATGGAATTTACAGATGTTGGTATGGTGTATTTTATCATTCTTTTATCTTTGTCTTATGTCAGCCAACATGGAATGTTCATGTTAACCATGCTAGCCATGCTAACCCTGTTAATATGAATACTCTGTCTGTGCATGAACAGAGTTTGAACACACAGTATGAAATGACCCAGACTCCTGTCTTGCATTGGCAGTATGTAAGAACCTGTCTTATTTTATAATTTTGTGTCAAAATTATGTTCCTGGCAGTGGCAGAGTGGCAGAGTGTTTGTTCATGATAACCATGAGAGTTGGCTAACATGGGTAACATGAACGTTCTACATCTGCATTTTAGGTTTGTTTCTGAAAGTAGGCAGCCAAACAGATGCTATCTTCCTTATTTATTTACACCTGATATGACATTGTATGCTTATTTACATACATAAGAAACAAGGGTTGTATTTTGGAAGTAGTTCAGTAAGAAACTCCAAACAGATGAATACATTAGACCATTTAACTGTTGTTGGCATATGAATTAAATTATTTGTATCAACTTTTTCTTTCATTTTATCATGCGGGTATTGAATTAAGCAATATTCTGGAGCAAGTTGGTCCAGTTGTAGGACCATGGCTCACCTGGCCCACATGTTGATGTTTGTGGCCCCTTAATACTCATTTAAAAAGTCACTTGTATGTTAGAGACACTTTGTGGTGACTTGTGATGAATGTGACAGGCTATGCATGTTGAGTGTAAGTATAGAAATATACATTAACATGACCATTCCATTACCTTCTGCTCTCTTGAACTATGAATTTTAAATCTCCTGCTATAATGGGATTGGTGGCCATATTTAAAATTGGTGGTAATATTATCTTACATGGGAATAGGGGATTATGAATTTGATTGGCATGTATTCCAACAAGATATAACTGTGATTATGGCTCATGAACGTTAGAGCTTTTGTTATTGTGGCCCACAGTAGGATGCTGCACTACCCTGATACAGAGTGTTAGGAAGCACATCACGTTACAATCATGGATTTGTTTCTTGAAGGAATTTTCTCATACAAAGTACAATGCCTGTCTTTCAGAGGTTTGCTATAATTACTTTGTCGTAGTTTAGTTCAACACCACTAAGAAAGAAACCTCACTTTACCGCTTATGACTTCGTTATGAATTCTTAATTTATATGGCTGAGTTGCAGATTGCCTTTTAAAGTCTTGTGAGTGAGTCAGGTTTTTAACAGTATTGTCTTAGCCCTATTTCCATGATGTGTTTAAGTGTACATGATGGTAGGTATTCTGTAGTAATAGTGTTGGGTTAAGAAGTGTGATGTAATAGCCATGTTAATTTATGTTGCCTGATCAAGGGGTGTTGGAATACAGGGTAAGCTGTATGTGTATGATGCATAATGTCCCAGAGAATTGGTGCTTACACTGACACTGCCATCAGGCGCTGAAGTTGCTTTGTATACAGCGGCAAGTTCATGTGTTATGCCTGCAAATCATTTCTCTGAGTTCAGAACCATTATGGAGTGGCACTGTGTTTAGTATCAACTGGTGTTAAACTTGTGCCACTAATGAAAGGCTGTTGGAGCTTTTTGTAATAATGTGTGGTCTATAACCCTTTGACGCCTAATGACCCCTATAGTGGTCGTACCGCACCGCTAACCTCTAAACATTGCATTTTATATATTTATTCAACAAATACAGGTACTGAATATTTTAAACATGGTATATACTCTCCGTTTTTTTCTCTTCAAAATCCAGTTTGTTTCATAATTCTAACATATTTGGTTCCTGTTTTATTCACATTTTATATACAGGTTGTGCTAAAATTTAAAAAAATAATTCCGGCGCCAAAAGGCTAATATTAGAAAGACTGAATTTAACACTCATGACACTGAACTATAATAGTATTATAACTGCTTATTAACATGTGTGAGAATGAAGTGACCTTTGGGTGTTGAGGAGTGACAGTAGATAGGATGTTCCACTGAAATATTGATAACTATGTACAGGACTATAAAGCATTGCATCCTGCAAGGCATCAGTCTTTTTTTCTTTTTACCACTTTCAAAGCCTAAAAATGAGACTTCTACACTCTGTCCAAAGGTTTCTGACATCATAATCCTATACAAGACCATTTTCAGAACCTGTCTACCATTGCTTTTTTATGATTGTGTTCGGAGTGTTATATATCTTTGATCCTTATTTTCTTGGACATTCCTTGCGCTGGTTAGTGCACAGGAGTAATGGATGGTACAGGCTGTTTGTTACAATGGGTAATGGGTCTCTTCTGGGGGTAAAGCAGCTGGGGTGTGTGTTGACCAGTCACTCTCATAGAGCACAGAGGTTAAAGAAAGAGTAGAGCTATATGTCTGTTCTGCCTCTGTGCCTTCAAGGCACGTTGTAAGGAGAAATTTACCTCATTACAGGTTTTGTGTTTCCATAACCCTTTAAAGCCCAGTGGTTACTGTTTGTGCCACCAAGATTAACATTAAACAATTGTACATTCTGCCCACAGAGTGTGTGTATTTTATTTTTGTGGCTCTCAGAACAAACAATGATTATTTTCCTGTACAGCATTAACTGATGATGGGATTGGAGGTTTTCATAGTGTTGTTGTTGATTCAAGTCTTCTGGGATGTTATGCACTGTCTGCTGGTAAACAGGAACAAGTACTTTTGAAGGATTGTACTGTCTGACAGACGATGGTGACGATGTACCAGTCAGCATGGCATAAGAATGTTCATTAACTGATGTGTTTGCAGAATGGAAATGGTGTGTTTACTGTGCAGCATGAACCGAATGGAGATGATGTGTTTACTGTGCAGCATGAACCAAATCTTCAAATACAGTTCAGGGTAGCTTTCATTTCTAAAGTTTTAAACTGCCTATGGGCATGTTTTTATGTCATTTACTCTTTGTAGCAGAAGCCAGGATAGCATATTCATTTCAGTGGCATGGCTATGAACTGGATGATCCAGGATTTTAATCCCAACAGAGGCAAGAGCTTATCTCTTCTGTGAAACATCCAGACCAGCACATGAGGCCACCCAGCTTTCTATTCAGAGTGCACTGCATACACCTTCCCAGGGGTAAAGCAGCTAGGGCATGGGGCTCACTATTTATCTACAGCTTATGCCAGAGTTAGAAGGAGAGGATCCATTCCTCGTGTCTCTCTTTATGCTGTAATGGCATATAATGGGATAACTTTACTTACCCTTTGTGGCTGGTTTGTGTGAGATTGGAAATAAAGTGACTGGAGGAGTTAGACAAAGAAGAAGTACCTGAGGAAATACTTGCTACTCTGCAGCTCAGAATATTGCGTCTTCATGAATCTAAATGGTATGAAGTATAAAATTATAATTTCATATTTCTTTTGTATTGGCTGAGGATAGAGAGAAATTGTGGGCTCTTTCACACACAGTTCTGAACATAAAAGTTCCCTACAATGCTGGAAATTTCTCAGCTGATTGAGGACCTGTTACCTTTGTAAGGAGGTCTGTGCTGCATGGAGGTAATTTGTCTTTGTATAAAACTTCATGTCTCAAAGAAAAGATTAGATAAAAGATATTTTATATTTGCTGTGAGGGCTGTTTTGACCTGAGTGGGATAACAAAAGGGAATTGGAGAAATGTGCATAATGAAGAACTTGAGGGTTTGTGTTTCTTGTTGAATATGATTAGGGAATGTATGGAAGATAAGTTGAGTTGGGCCTGATGATATGTATCACACATGATGATTGAGGTAAGTTTTGCATGTGAAATAATGCTGCAAAAATTTCTTGGAAGAGGGCAATATGGCTCAGAGGCTAAATTTGAATGTTAGTATATGGTTCAAGAGGTTGTGAATTGTTTTGAAGTGGGTGCAGTTGGCTCAGTATAGATCCTAATAGTTTTGTAGTGATGGCAATGAACATTCTGGTTCCATAACAGCAGAGACAGTCTTTAACAGATGTACATTTACTGACTGCTTTGGCGAAACCCTGTTAATGGGTAATTGGTCATTTAATGGTGGTGTATCAACTGCTTTATGTTACATTGTGAGAATGTAATCATGTTTGATGTAGGCCCTGCTGGAAAGGATTACAAAGAAAGGCTGCTATATTTTACTTCAAGACTTGAAGATGCCGTAGAATAGGTAACCTCAAGTATCTACTGAATTCAAGTCAAGAGGACTCACTGCTTGAACCGGCTGGCTTGATGGAAGGTGTTCCAGGTGTCGAACTAGTTACAGCTTGCTGGATAGTCCAGGTGCCTTGTAAATTTGACAACCATCAGTCTTACTTGTGACTGTTGTGATTCTCACTTCCATCTAATTCTGAGGTTAGGAATGAATGGAGCTATATCTCCACTCCCCTGTGTGCCTTCATGGCATGCATGGGGGTAACTTTACCTTTACCTTTATGAGTTTTTGATTTTAAAATAATAAAAGAGTTTTTTTTTGAAAAGAAGTCATTATTTGGCGGTGCGTGCTGTGAATTTTTTTTATAAGTTTGGTATTAAAGTGTTTCCATATTTGTTAAAGGAAGGCCATATGCATCACCCACCCCCCTCTGACCTTGTATTATTGGAGTTCTGTAGTGCAGTTGTGAACAAGGGTTTTCATTTTGTGGAGCATCTGCATGTTATTTGTTCTTTGGAGAATGCCTTAAAAATTAATTTTTCTCTGCCGTCATTTGTGACTAGGAGCAATGCTGTTAGCAGCAAGTATAATGTCATATTATGTTATGGACTTGATCAGATGAAACGCTGTAACATGCAAGACTGAGTAAGGTGTAAAATTCACAATTTATGATTTGGTAATGTTATTTTTCCGCAAACTGGGGAGACCACCATTGCCTGATTTGAGTGGCAGAATACCACAGCCCAGCTTGTGGGACACCAGTGTTGGGTGGGAGCATAGTTAGGGAACTGCTGTCTTAGCGAATAGCTTTTATTGAAACTTATAATTATTGTTAAAGTGCTAAATCAGTAAATTTAGCATATTACCAATAAGTTCCTGGGGTCGACTCAGCCTCTAACGGAAATGAGTACCAGGAGCATTTCCTGGGGGTAAAGGCGGCCAGTGCATGAGGCTGACAACCTTACCACCATCCTGTGCCGTCATGAAATCTGGGGACCTTAACTTCCTGGAACCGTCTGGGCCACTCCAGGCCTGTAACGGGACTGATTTACCTTTTACCTTTTTTACCAATAAGTTATGAATGTATACCTCTGTTGCTTAAACATACTGGTTGTATTTGCTGTTTATGTCTTCAGAGCGATCCACCAAGTCCATCAGGTTAGTTACAAAATGCAGTCTCTCATGGCCATAACCATTGGTTTCAAACTGGGATTCAATGGTTGAGGGGAATGTGTGGGACAGACTAAGATTGTCACCATTTTTAATCTTATTGTACATGATCTCATTTACATTGCAGAAAGTTACATGTTTGTTCAGAACGTCATTGGTTTGTCTGACTGGAGACCCACATAACATATGGACATTTTTAATTAATCAGACACTCATATTGGACTCTTCCCACTGTCTCAGTTTGTGAACATATATTTCAAAAGCTGCCTCAGCCCCAGTCATCACATAACAAAATGTAAAAATATAACCTACTCTGATGGGATAGTATTACCAGTATAGTGACTAGTCTATGGGCTGGATGATTCATGGTTTGAATCCCAGCAGGAGCAATATATGTATCTCTTCTGTAAAATGTCCAGACCAACTCTGCAGTTTACCCAGCCTTCTCTTCAGTGGGTACCAGGGCCTCTTGACTGGGGTAAAACAGCCGTGGTGTGAGACTAACCACTTGTCTCCATCCAGTGCTGAAGTTATGAATGGGTGGAGTTATACTTCCACTCCCTCCATATGCCTTCATAGTGCATACAGGGACAGTTTTACCTTTACCTACTGCGTTGGCATTCATAGGTTCATGCATCGCTAATATATTCGCAGAGTACAATCAACAAGATGCAGTGTTTCACAATTTATTTATTTCTGTAAGATGCTGTACATGTTTCAGACAGTTTTTTTGTCCATCATCAGGAGCTCAAAACTGTACATACAGCATCAGGTATTTGTCAGACCGTTACTGCTACCTGCTGCTAGCCTGGCCAGGCTAGCAGCAAGTAGCAATATTGGTTTGACAAATACCAGACGCTGTATGTGCAGTTTTGAGCTCCTGATGATGGACGGAAAAACCGTCTGAAACATGTGAAATGCTGCATCTTGTTGGTTGTACTCTGTGAATCTACTGTGTTGGGTTCATTAGACTGAGTTAAAAGAGTTTAGCTCTCTCTTATGAACACAACAGATTTCTGCATTATATGAGACATTTTCCAAAATACTCTGCTTGAACAAAAAAATCAGAAAATGGAATGAATGCACCATGCTTACCAGTTTAATATGTGTCAACACAAACTTCTAGACTGACGTAACCAGTGCCGTTAATAAACAAAATATGCGCAGTATAACTTAATGCATGAGAAGAGCCAGTACTTGTTATTGACAGTACAACACGTATTGCATCCATTAACAAGGTGAATAAAATGAACACACAATGTGGAGATTGTGTGTGCTTATCTGTCTTTTTTTTTATCTCCAACACTACTTGGTGAATTTCAGTGGAATTTGGTAGGGGGGTGAACAAAATTTAATGGGGGGGGGGATTTCACTATGGTGGTGCGTATCAGCTGAGCACACCTTCAGCTGAGCACATAAATGAAAGAGGCCTTCATCAGATTTATAATTTTGGTGTTCCAGATTGAGATGTTGTGTGGTGTGGTAGATGGATCGTTTTATCAAACCACATGGTATCTGATATCTGGAAGACCAGAGTGTGAATCCTTACTGCCATGGAAACCTCAAACATGTATTCCCTTATAAAAAATAAACAAATTGGTATTTGACGTAAAATTAAGTTCTTGTTATAACTGACTATTTATATGGCTTCCATTTAATTAAGTTATGAAAATTCAATCTTATATGAACAGTGTCAGTGCCAGATGCAGTAATCTGGCACGTATTGTTTGCAGGGGTTTGCTTTTGCCCAGGATTGCAGAGCATTTGGGTTTTAAAACATTAGGGATTTAAATGAAGAGTAAAGTTTAGACATATCTAGTTTGTTGTAAGACACCATGACCCTGGAGTCACTGCACCACTGTGCTCTTGTTAATTGGACCTAAAACCCTCTGTGTTATTTGTACCATTTGTTGGATTTGCAACATTTTGTATAAGATCATGAACAATGTATTTGGAAAGTACTGTACACCTTTCCACGGTTGTTTAGTTGTAGCTAATTTACAGAGAATAAAAAATCTTGTTATCACTATTTGTTTCTGAGCAATCTTACGACTGATTGTCAGGTCAACGTGTTGAGTAAGTCTGTCCATTTTTATCACTAACTTGAAATATCCCTTGTTTTGCAGTGTATTTTTATGTATGGCCTGTATTCCAGCTATCCTTGGCAGACATAGAGATATACATTTGCACCAAGTTTCTGTCACACATTGCAAAATGAACCTACTGATGTAGAAAATTGTCACTCATGACAAAACCATGGCAAGTAATAAAAGTAATACAGTACATATCAGCAGCAAGGAAGCTCAAATTTAGCAATAGTACTTATTTTAATTTTTATCACTTTGGATACATTTTTGTGTATTGAATGTTGGTTAATCTGGTAAGACTTCAGATGGAATATTATGTACTGTATTGACCCAAATATAAGACAATAACATCTTCCTGACTTATCATCTGAGAAATGCAGGGTTACTTCAATCACGCGCAAAGTGCAGCACATTCTATACAGACATTTTCCTGAAAAATTCAAGATGGTGAAAGGGAGTTATGTATTTAATACAGGTAAATATGATATTATTACATACACTTTATTTACTTACCCATAAGTATCTGGCCCAAAGTATCTCACCTTGTGACTGGATTCAGCTTAGGTATTGCACATTTCAGACATATATGTAATGGCCTACAAGTATGTATATTTCATTCCATTTTGTAACGGACACTTTTATTTTTAAATATCTGGTGTAGATAATTTAAAAAAAAAATGCACAACCTGAAAGATTTGTATTTGTTTTCTCATTTTCTCCACTTATACACCGATTTTCTTAGTCAAATTGTAGGCAGTTTTCAGTGTCAAGATTCCCTGATTACAGTAGAGTCATTCTTGAGATGCTCAGCTAGCTAAATTCTGTTTCTTTTAGTTATATCTGAAGATTTGTTGTCAGATTCACAGTAACCTGCGAAGTCCAGGATCCTGTATTACATTTCATGACATCCTTGTTTTTATCATGGTGGGAGTTGTAAGCCCCCATCCGAACCCTCATTTTCCAGGACCACCCTTTGTTGGCTATATATAACTGCTTTTTCAAAGTATTTGCAGCTGCCATCTATCTCTTGCGTCTGCAACCTGAAGACATTCCTTGTCCTGACTGATTAATAAGCTTAGCATGAAAACAGTGTGAAATATATTGTAAAAAGTGCATGAAACTAGGAAGAGTATTTGAGGTGTGTGGCAGCAAGTTCGAAATCTTAAAATGTAAATGTCTGTGATTTTTTAAGTAGTGACAGCGCTTAATAGATGCATAAACTATGTGCATGGAACCTCCTTTTTTTGACATTTTTTTGTGGTTGTATAGTTTGTAAAAACTTGAGTTGTGCTGCTGTGAGTTGTGTTGCCAGCATTAATCTTGTCCGTTTGACAGGAAGTTTGAATAATGGAATATTGCATCAGTGTAGAAGCATCAAATATGCTTCAGTGACAAGGATCCTTTGTTGTCCTTAAGAGATTTGGAATTCAGAACCGTAATTTGTCATCTTCTTATACTCTGTGTATAAGAAGAATTTGCCAGGTTTATGTCTTCACTGTATGCTTATTTTTATAGTGTTTAAACTAAAAGTTTATTTAATTGGCATTGTAGTGTGATGCTATATTACACTCAGAAAGCCTTGATTCATTGCCTCTGGAGTTATGATAAAAGCCACATACAGTAACATCCTGTCCTTAGTCCGGTTTGTTTTCAGTTAATTTCCATCCATAACCTTAAATGTAAAAGTGTAGAGCAAAAAAGTATTCACAGTTTCCACTTCTGATGTGTTTTGTTGTTGGACTTTCCTATGATCTCGAAACATTATTAAATTGAGTATGCCATGCTAATGCAATGTCCTAACTGAATCTGAATCATTATGAGAGTTGAGATATTTTTTGCA
>Ga0123357_10004092_pt1 | contig 16990 bp, 5 predicted proteins | sample TergutEmb28metaG_FD_89873 | JGI IMG/M metagenome (GOLD analysis project Ga0123357, IMG submission 89873) | Embiratermes neotenicus P4 segment gut microbial communities from Petit-Saut dam, French Guiana - Emb289 P4 | ecosystem: Host-associated > Arthropoda: Insects > Digestive system > Gut ... | reverse complement strand
GTACTGTAAAGCAAAGTTAAAAAGCAGTGGCGATAGAGCGTCTCCTTGTTTCAAACCATTCCTAATAGGGAACCTGTCAGACACATTCTTGCCCACCCGGACTTTGGTATATGTTTCAGTCAGCATCCCTCCAGTATTTCCGTAGCCAATATTTTCAAACTACAAAAAAGAATTATTAGAATCATTGTAAGGATAAGAGGTAGAGATTCTTGTAGAGAACATTTCAAGAAGTTAAGAATACTGCCTTACAATCTCAATATATATTATCACTTTTGCTTTTTGTGATTGATAATGGGAATTATTTTAAGGTGAACTCTGAGATACGCAACATCAATACTAGGAATAAATCGAATCTACATCTCCCAATATCCAACTTCTCAGTGTATCAGAGGGGAACATATTGTACTGGTATTAAGGGTTTCAATTGTCTGCCTTCTCAAATAAAGGACCTGTCCCATAATAGAAATCATTTTAAACGTGCTTTGAAAAATTTCTTGTATTTTAATTCATTTTACACCTTGGATGAATATTTTAGCTATAATAAGATTTAAAACATTTATTATTGTGTAGTTATTTATTTATGTTTTTAAGCTTCATCTTGAGAATTGTTGACATATTAATTAATTCTAAATAGGGACACATTATAAAATTATATAACAGAAATGTGTGTTAGAATTAGTAAATATTTGTTAATTTTTTAACTACCGCTGGTTTTACAGTGGCTAATCTTACTCTAGGCTGCTTGTATCTATTATAATGTATTGTAATGCATATTGATGGAGTTAAATGGAAATAACATGTTCTATGTTCTGTGGGCCACAGCCCCCTTCTAGATCAGACATAAAAAAATAAATTGAATTGAAAAAAAAGTTACAAAAGGCTAGGTTAGTTAAATTTTGTATTTGATATGTTGAATATGTTGACATTTATGACAAAAGTTTAAACCAATTAATGATATGTTTTCTTATTTATAGCTATTTAAGTAGAGTGTACTTTAAATGTTTGTTTGATATGTTTAAGACAGTTTTAAACCAATTAATGACATGTTTTTTTCTTTGGTGTGTGCATATGTGCATGGTGATACTGTTTTGAATATCGCTCATTATTCTTTCCTTATTATTCACATACTAGACAAAGGCTTCCTCCCCCCATCCCTTATGCCTTCATGGGGTGGGGTGGCTTGCCTTTTCCAAAGACTGTAAGAGCTATACCAGTGGCAGCATAGCTACTGGCAAGGTCTTCCTTGCCAGGCAGGTTGAAGCAGAGGAATCTGAGTAACTGAAGTGTTATGTGATGGCCAGCAAACCATTTAAAAAAAAAAACTGCAAGTGCTGAATGAGGAAAATTTTAGAGAACTGTTGAGCAGGCTGAAACTCATAAACAGTTGTAGCACCACAAGAAGAAGAAAGTAAAGGTTACACATTTTGCTTTTCCAGAGTTCTCTTCAATGTGACTTAAATAAATATATTACTGTGCAGCAGTGTATGACAGAAAGACTTACTAATGGAATTTAATTTTCTTTTTTGCAGTATGTGGAAAGTGATGTTGATGAGGAACTGATTTTTAACATACCGTAAGTTTAAGATTCACTTTGACTCTCCCCTCCCACTTCTGCAGTTGCTCAAAATATGTTCATGTGATAAATAGATAATAAAATGCCAGTTAGATGAGGTTTCATGGTTGCAATGGGGGGAAAGAAAACTAGTTATAGTACCTGCTTTGTTGAAAAAGTTGTTGTCCATCTTTTACTGCAGCAGAAAAATGATGACAGACCTTGTAGTTTACTCATTTGAAAAAAATCTGGTGTTTTATGTGTTGCGTATTGCTACGTGATATGCAGAGATTATCTATACCATTTTTGACCCATGTTGCTCAATAATTGTGGACATTATGGTAAGAACATGAAAGAACAAATCCTGGGTCCCAGGTCACCCGGTAACTAAATTTTGTACAATGGCACCTGATGTTTCTTGGTGCTTAGAATGGCACTTCCCTCATGTCATTCTTGTGGCTTGTAGGATTCTGAGTTGGCTGCAAAATTTTTGGAAAGTCTGTGCTGTCCTACTGTAGAAATTCATTTATGCTCTGAACAAAATTATGACTGTAACAGCCTCAGTTTTTGTTACGCACATGCTTTTGTGAAAGTTTTTTTTATAGATCTGTACAACATTTAATGAGAATTTGACACTTTAGTTGCAGATACTATGTCATGGACAAATAGATGTGGTCACCATATAAGGCATTATTCTTTTATTCTGTGAAGAAAAACTGAAAACCAACTTATCCATTTAGCACGTTACATGAATTTCCATCAAGTCTAGTTCACTGGTTCTGACAGTAAATCTTAATTTTCAGACTTTCAAATTGAGAGGCAGAATGTTGGAATAGAATATGAGGAAGCAAACTAGACTAAATTGATGGTTGGTTATTTAAAACTGGTATTTTATTGTTAGAAGATTTGAACCTTAGGGTGTAACTTTACTAGAGTGTTTGTTAGCTGCCAGGCTGAACATTTTATACTAAGGAATCCATTTACTAGCCTCCATATGTGCCTGTGCATGTAACTGAGTGTCTCCTCTTAGATGTTGGTGTTTTGTTCTTGAATGATCTGGATACAGGGAAGATTTACTTTCTTTTATCACATGTATTGTACCACAGGGTTTTGCCTACTGTCTTGTAAGTTTCCTCACGCTGATAAACTTCAAAATGAAATATAGCTGTGGTTAATGCCCCTTTGTTTCTGATGTTTTCAGATTCACAGGCAATGTGAAGTTGAAAGGTGTTGTTGTCATTGGTGGAGAAATGGATTCACATCCATCAAAAATGAAGTTGTAAGTGTCTGATTCTAGCGGCCACACAGTGTTTGACAACCACATTCTTAAGCCATTTGTGCACTGGGATCGTAGGTTGAAATTCTGGCATATCCTGTACAGCCTGCAAAGTGGATGACAGTCATCATTGTGATAATAAGAGCCTGAAGGTTCCATCTGACTCACTTGTTAGGGAAGGTGATGCTAGGAGAACTTCACAGTTTTCTATTACATTTTAATGTATCAATACAACTTAATATTTTATGTTTTAAAATCATTCTTATTTTCTATTCCTTTGTGGGTTCTCATAGTACTCTTCAGTTGTAAACTCATCTATGATAAACACTTGAAGATGTAAGAAAAACAGATGGAACATGATCAAGTGAAAAGTTAGTGAAGCAACATTGTAGAATAATAAGTTATATTTAATGGTAATATAAATCCAGTGGATGTGGGGGGCTGTCTTTTGTGAAGCAGAACATAATGCACCACAGATTTATTCCTGGGGGCTATGCAGTCACCGGTGTGGTTAAGGGAGTACAACTGCCTAGAATGTAGCTAGTGAAATTTTCTTTGGGACTATGATATGTACCTGTGTGCACACCACTTAAGGGTGAAAAGATTAAACAATTCATACTCATGTACAGATCACAGCTCATGAAAAGATCCCTGCTGAGAGGTGGGCGTATCTGACAGGATGCAGGGGACAGCTGGCTATAGAGGGGACTACTGGACTGCCATTGGTACAAGTGACAAGCTGTTCTACTGCACACGGACCAAAAAAGTCAGATGTTTTGAGTAGTGAGTGCATGAGGGAACTCTGTACGTTCAGTAGTTGTGGAATGAATGCTTTCAGGATGGATATTTGCCACGAAATCTTGCACGTGCACATCCATCATGTTTCTGGCAGGGATCTTCTCCTGAGCTGCAATCAGTAAGTAGGACCAAAGACAGACTGTAATAAGTGTGATGTATACATCTTTTCTGAAGCTAGATTGCATCAGATCATTTTATTACTATTTTATTTATTTTAAGTTTTATTGAAAGGTTTTATGTAAAATATTAATAGAATGCTCTACAGATTTGGTAGAGTGACAACCATATGATACAAGCCACTGTATGACACTCATATACATTGCAGGCTAGTAGTAGTCTGTGTGTGAGATGTATTTCATGTGCAGCGTCCTGAAACATATACATACAAAAAGACTAGATGCTTGTATATGACAGTGTGGTGGCACATTGATCATTGTTCATGTAGCAGCAGCTCATCATACTTGAGTACACACTGTAATACTTTTCCCACCCACCGTACTCTCCTGATCTTACTGCAGGCGGTTTTTACCTCTTGCCTTAGATGGAGGACTGACAGAAAAGCTGCCACTTCCAGGAAAACTGAAGTGGCTGAAGATACTGTGTTGCAGGAGGTTGCACATTCTGGTTTCCAGAAATGTCAGATGGGAGGAGTGTTGACTTTTTCACCTGAATGCACACTTGCAAAGAGTCTTATTAAATAAAGAGGACATACTACCAAGATTGTGTGACACTAGTTCCATAAATGTCTGTGGTTAGAATTATTGAAAATCTCTAATATGCCCTTGTGTATTGTGAATCTGTGCTGGATTGACCAGAAAGTGGAACCAATTTTATTCTAGTTGCAGATTATCCAAATGTTTCTGTGATCCGTTGTCATTTGGAATTGGTGTTTGATAAAATTGCTTTAACTTTTTTAAGTCTTATCATATCGTTTTCTTGTCAACAAATTTACAGGTATAAGAATCGACCACACATGACATTTGATGATGTTGCTGCACCAGCAGAACAGGAGTTTGACCTTCATCCCGATAATACAGGAACTTTGGAATATTCCACAAGGTCAGTATTGTCATGTATATTCAGCTACAAACGTAACTTAGAAGGTAATAAATATTAAGGGAATTAACACAAATAAGTGAAGTGGATAATGTTTGTCAGAACTTTGAAGTGTTCATGGTGTTCTAAAAATAATTTCAGTGTATGAGTTTCAGAGTTGCATTCAGTGGTGTCTTATTTTGAAAGACACAGTTTCCTTCAAAGCAGAGGGACTTCTAATCTAATGACTTACTGTTCTTTTAGTATTTGTTTGATAATAGCCATTCTAATTGCATTTGCTTAGTTATGTATAAATGTTTTGCAGGGTAGTGAAGTTTTCTTCAGTCCATCATCTAACAGTGTATTTTCCAAGAAATTTTGGCAGTGAGACAACCAAAGTGTATTATATTGGCTTAAGAGGAGAATTTTTTGAAGCCCACCGTCATGGTGTTACAATCTGTACCTATGAAGCTAGACCTATGATTTCTGACCACAAGACAGATGCCTTTGATTCTGTGAGTCATGAGATCCATTGATACATGTATTATTGTGATGCATTTGCAAGCAGAGGGAGTATGTGTGTTTACAGTAAAAGTACATTTTCAATATCTGCCTTTTATTGTTGTCTGTTTACAGTTTGGTGGTATGTTTAAAGGTACATAGATTTTTGAGTTTGTTAACATGTTCCCATATATCCTGTCACGTTAGGTCCACTGATAATTTGTCCGGCATCGAGAGAAATGACAAATCATGATGTAAAAATGAGTTAATAAGTACTTCATTTCCTACAGTACAATAGACAGAAATGTGTAAAAACACCTTGTTGCATTCTTAACTAATTGCTAGTTCAGATGCCATGGCAGTGCAGTTATGGAGGAGTAGAGTCAGAGCTAGGATCTGCTCTTGCAGTAGGCCCTTGGCCTTTGTCTTTCAGCAACACTGGGCACAAGAAGTAGGACATTACTGTCTGTTACACAAGAACACGGTAGATCAAACAAATCAACTCTCAGAAGCAAATAAGTCAATTCAGTATTGACCAAGATAGGATATCCAAGTCCTTAGAGCCAGAAATCATATTGTGCCTCTTCAGTGCCTCACTTTTGTCAAGCAGAGTGCTAACACTGTATCATAGACAGGGAATGGTTGTGTTGAGGAAGAATGATAGGCAGAATGACTATGGGATAATTAGGACATATTGAGACAAGAACAGAGTAAGTTACTGTAGTTAGTTTGCGTAGACATTGGAACTTAGGGATCCATATATTAATTCTGTGCATAATACCGTAAAGTTATATTCATAATGTTGTCTTCTGGGTCATGACACTTTGTAATCTGGTGTGTGGTTACCAGTGTTTCAAAGGGACTTTCCTTCACCTTTAGGGTTAAGGAGAGGCTCGTAAACATAAAGTTATCCCCATGCATGCCATGAAGGCATACAGGAGAAGGAGAGGTATAACTACACTCATTCTTGAACTTGGCACTTGACAGAGATGAGTGGTTAACTTATTGCTCAGCCACTGTACCTCTGGGGAAGGTGCCCACAGTGCCCATGCAACAGGAGGCTGGGTGGGTCCCAGAGCTGGTCTTGTCATATTGGGAAGAAAAATATTTTTCCCTGCTGGGAATACAACCCCAGATCATCCAGCTTGTAGCCTAGTCACTATACTGACTGTGCTTCTCCAGTGACAGGAAGGTGGAGGCACTGCATTCTTTTACTTGTTCTCTGAAGACTGAGAGAGTGGGTTCCTCTGGAATGTTGCTAACCACCTACCAGAATGTGTGGAGTCATTCACCTGTAGATCACAATTTAAATCTTGTAAACCTAAAATTCATAAAACCTGAACACTTATAATCGCGAATTGTATATTATTTTTATAAGTAACTATCACTACCTTTCAAGCAGCCTGCAGATTGGTGTATGATTTTTTTGGTGATTATTTTTAATTCCAACCAGCTGTACTCAATGGGTTGTTTTATGTGCATGTATAACTTTTGTGTTTCTTACTGTGTTCACAAGAGCCCACAACTGGCGCCTACCCTAAGCCAGATCAGTCTAGTCTACACTGTCATGGTGTATTTATTTAAGGTCCACTTTAAGATTATCTTTCTATCTAAGCCAAGGTGTCCCATAAGTACTTTTTATTGTGTTGCCAAATAAAATTTTTTATGCTTGAGAGTAAAACCTGGAAATTTTGAGAAACTCTGAGACTAGAAATTTGAAAATTATGCATATTTTTTGAATGACAGAAATCCTCATGTCCTGGTAATATTTACTATGACCATAAATAATATTTTCCCTTCAAAATAAACAATGTTTATACTTATCAAAGCGTAATAGTTATTAAAGAGTAGGAAGCTTCCTTTTATGGATGTTGAATATTTGATTTACTCCAAGGCAGTGATTGGATCCTAGTGGTAATAACAAATGTTGTTGTAGATTATGGCTGCTTTGTAGTGTTTTTAAACTCATGCCAACAGCATATATGTTGTCCAGTTTGTTACCACTACAGAAGAAGTTGGAAGATGGTTGCTTAATTCTGTGCTTTATGTCTGGTAGAATTGCAACAGACACAGGACTCCAATTGACAGATGGGGTATATATATGTGGAGCTGCAGACCTTCCATTGTGCTGTGGTACAGAGTTCATGTTATCTTCAGTAGTCATGTTGAGATCATGTTGCTGTACTTCTGTCATTTCTTTCCTATGTGACAGTGTATGTTCTGGTACTGTATTAATGACTTGTCTTCTGATATTGCACATAAAGAACTCTCGTTCAGGTCGTGTCTGTGATAACTTCTTGATGATATCACTTATAGTGGGCTTATATGCAGTCTCACCCTCCCAGGTAATTCCTTTATCAGTAGAATAATAGTTGGGTTTATTGATCACATTCTCATTGTCTCTAACCATTTTAAGCTTAGCTAAAATATCCTCACAGCTTGCTTTAGTGCGATCTAATTTTTGTTTCCAGTCATTAAAAAATTCCTTTGATTTCTCCACATCATTACTTTTTTTCCACCTGGATGAATAATGTTTCTTTCCTTTCAGTATGACCTCTTCTACAGTTGGATAAATTGCCTCAGTAAAGTGTGAAACATGTGGGCTGTCATTTGGGTGTGGCCATGAAGTGCCTACTGTTTTTGTTGCCCTACCATCAGTTTTTCCTTGCATGACTGCAGTTGCATTCGTAGCAGTGTCTTCAGTTTTTTGTGCATCCATAACCTTTCTTCCTTGCCTTTCAGATTTCATTTCATCTTCTGAGATCAGTATATTAGTTTCTCTGTCCATACGTGCTTCGCCATGGACCACTGTGCTGGATCCAGGTGAAGATTTGATGCTAGGGTTTGTTTTCGTATGTTCTTCTGTTGCATAGATAACAGTTCCATCTCTTTTCCTTTCTGATTTATGTGTTTCTTTCATGTCATTTGTTAAATCTTCAGTCAGACTTGTAATAGTGGATCCAATACATTTTGCTGTTTTCTTTATTTCTTTTTGCATTTCAGAAAAGTTGCTAATTTCTTCGTTCTCTGTAGATTTGTTTCCTGATTGCTCTGTTCTGCTGCACCATTTCTCTGCCCCCGATCTGTCTCTTGATTTTCTTTCACAAGAATTCTTTCTATTTTGTAAAGGGCTTTCAGACTCATGTCTGCGTCCTTGGCCATCATAATTCTCTCTTGAATGTGTAGTTATGGAATCATTCTTGCAAGCTTTGTTTTCGGATCCAGTACTGGCTAGTTCTTGTTCCTGAGAACTGTCATACATGTTTATTTCAGAACTTGTTTCCTTTTGTGCAGTATGTTCTGTGTCACCATCAAACAATTGTCGTTCCTCAGATCTGTCACTTAGTATGCTTATTGTAGCACTTCTTTTTCTCCCCCTTTTGTACTCTGAGCAGTTGGTTGTCAATTCTTGTTTTTCTGAATTTTTCATCCCAGTATTTTCCTTCTTCCAAGAAGTATCTCCAGATATCCTCTTCACTGCTTGTTCTTCATGTGGGCTGCCTTTCATTTTTTTAACATTGCCGGTGTTATTCTTTTGCATTGCAAGTTCAAAACCCCTGCCTACTGACTTCTCCACAAATTTCTTTAACCTTAAATTCCTCCTTACAGTTTTCTGCAAGCCATTTTTGACTGCTTCCTGCTTCTTTTTGGTGGTTAGTGGCTTCTTTATTGCAGTAGTATCAGAGCCACAAGTAACTGTCCCATATACTTGACATCTAGTCTCAGAATTATTTACCCGTATGTTTCTTCTTTCTGGTGTATTCAGTTCAGGCCCACTACTTGCTGATTCTCCTTCATCATAACTGGATTTTGATTTGTTTATTCTGGCTTGCCTTTTTTTTGTCATATTTTCTTGCTTGCTATTAACGAACTGGTGACTGTCTGAAACTATTAAGGTAAGAGGCTGAATCACATAGTCATATGCACTGGTGGGTGCCTCTTGTTCTTCAGAATTTGAATTTGACCTGTTTAACTCATTTTCATTTTTCTCCTTTTGTTCATTGTCACAGCTGTCAGAAAGACAGTTTTTACCATTTGTTCTGTGAATGTTAGGATTCTTTTCCACTAATGTTTTATATCTAGTGTCAAAGAATTCTAGCTCTTTGGAGCTGTGATTTCTGTGTAGTTTGTCTTGAGGTTCATTGTTAAGAGATTCCATGTCTTTTTGCTGAGAGGTGTTTGTGCTAGAATTAGTCTCCACAGTATGCTCAGAATCACTCCGGACTAAGTCTTGTTCATCAGAGCTGTCCTTCGAATAGATTTCCATATTCTCCTGTGGTATACATTGTTCATATAGCTGCATGGGCAATTCTTCACCCTCAAAATTTATTTCTGATTTATTCAGTATAATTATGGACTCTATATAGTCTTCACACCTACTGTCCCCCAAACTGCCATTTGAATCTTTCATTTCTTGCCCCTTACTAAATGAACTTTGTACCCTGGCACTCCTTCTCTTTTTATTACTCTCAGGACCACTGTTGTATGGTCCCTGCTGTTCAGAGCTGTCCTTATGTTTCTTTGCTTTATTAGCACTCCTGGTTCGAGGTACTGGCTGCTGAACTTTAGTTCCTCGTACAGACAGATTCATTCCAAGGTATGGAGGTACTAGGGGCATATGCTGCCTGTAGATTAGTTCAAACATTCCTGTACTTGCATTTCTGTCCAGACGCTTGTCAATCACCACTGAAAAATAAATGTTAATCATGTTAGTTACTGTGTTGTTGAAATCATTTTTAACCCCAGTGTGTGAGGGTGGATTACAAAATTGCAAGGCAGGTATTTCTGTTTTTATTTATATTTTCATTTTTGGTAATATTGGAAGTCATATTTTAATTGGGTCTATCCCTTCAAGGGACTTGTCTCTGGAATGTTATAATTGCAATGTTGCTCTGACATATTGAAACAATTTGGAACTCTTCTTTCAGATTTTGTGTTGCGCATGCCCGCTTAGACTTTGATTAGATTAAGATTTCTCTGTATATGTTTCTGTCTTTGCACCAAAGTGCAGGACAAAATTACATTATTGAGGACAGTTAATACAACCTTTGATGGTGCAGCATATGTCATACACCAGGGAATGACACTAACAGTTCAAAATTATGCATGATTTGAGGCTTCTGCCATGATGTAGATGAGATTGGAGCTCTTCTGGGGAATTACACTGTTTAATTTCCCGGCAGTATGCAAATCAAATCAAAATTACATTCATTTAGAGGGTAAGGAGAAGATTAAATTTGGAGAATTTGGTACCATTCATTATCATTGTCATCATTATTGTAATTGTTATTAATAGTAATATTAATATTTCCCCTGTCCTGTCTATAAAAGACTGATGCAAGAAGTATTTTGTACTAGTTTTAAATGGATACAAAACTGTTTGTCATTGTCAAGGAAGTAGACTGATTGAAAATATTTGGACCTAAAAGTGTGGAGGTAATCAGAGGAAGGGAAAAATTACATTCTGACGTACTTTGGATGTGTTCTCTGCATCTAGTAATTTTAAGATCAAATGGAGGGGAATGCAATTGGCAGGGCATGTAGCTGTATTTTGAATGTGTTATTTAACAACACCATCTTTTGTTAAGATGGTGTTGTGTCGGTGATAACGATGAATGAGTATGTAGCATTGGTGTTAAGATACTGACAAGGAAGACTGAACTATTGAGAGAAAAGTCTGAACAGTTGCCACTTTGTCAACCACAGATCTGATACGGGATTGAACCAGGCCTTTGCAGTGAGCATCTGGTGACTGTCAGAGCCGTGGTGTGGTCACGTGTAGCTCTTGTTAGCAGAGTAATGAACATCAAGTTTCCTGAAAATTCAGGAAATATTGTGACTGGCTGAGCTTTTCTAGAAGGACTTTGCTGTGAAGAGTTAAGAAATACGTACCACAACAAAAAATTATGTAGGGTCAAAATACTTTGTAATTAGTTGTTATATTTGTATTTGAACCTTTTTTGTGGATTTAGTAAAGTAGCCAGTCAACCATATACAGCTGGTTTTTAGCCAAATTGTTAACAAATATTTGCATTTATGTAATTCTAAACATTGTCACAACTTACCTTTTATGACATCTTCAAGACATTGTGAGCACATACGGGCAGTAACACTGGTAGTAGGTTGCATGCAGGGACATGAATTAATTTCAATTAGCCACGGTGAGAAATCTTCACCCAGCATGAAATCAGCTCCAAATAGCTCAAAACAATTTCTGCGTCTGTCCATATGCTCTTGTGAAGCAAGCAGAGTACATATGATGCTCTGTCGCATGCCAGGGTAGATGCATTTTTCCCACATGTCAGCATGCCCTATTCCTCTGAAAAACCAGTTAAACAGCTTTATTGATATGCTGTTGTTATTTATATTGAACACTGTGCAGTCATTTAAGTTTGAGAGGAATAAGGTAATAGTGGGCAGCAAGTTTTGTTGGTGTCACTGAATTTCTTCACTACATGATATGGCACGTCAGAAGACAGTATCCTTCATAGAAACTCCTTTGTGAACCTCAGATCATACATTATATATTTAGTTTGATCTGCACAATTATTTCTAGGCCTGTTCTGTTTTCTGTGTGTGTTACCCTTCATAGTGTGTATATTTCCTCTTTCAAATTATCATCATCAGCACTTCAATTACAGCCCTTGTAATTTCTTCATCAAATGTTTTAGAATGAAATTATGAAGCAGTAGGCATTAAAAATCCCCTTGTTTTAGTCACTTGTGAACTGGAAATGTCTCCATTGTCTCACATTTACACTTTAATGTGCTTTGGAATACTGCAAGGTGCAATACAGAACTAGAGTGTTTATTCAGTATAGTTTGGCATGAGTTAGAAGTCACGTTTATACCGAGTTAAGATCAGAATTCCTATTTTTAATTACAGTAAATAGAAATATCTACCACTGAATTTTGATAGTTGGTCTGAAATTTTACATTCCAACTTCCAAAGGTAAAATCAGTTATGGTAACATGACAACTATGTGAACATACCGCAGATATGTCTGAAATGTGTAGCAGTCCCACATATTCTCATCTGGTAGCAATGGATTCCGTTTTCCATTCTTATATTTGCTTTGCACAGCATTATTGCACAGATGCACAGATTCATGCATACTGATGAGGTCAAATGGTTGTGAACAGAAACGCAGGTAGCTTTCTCTGAAACAGCAGTTTAATGTGTCAGATTAATAAACTTTGCTTAGGTAAGTAGTGTAATGACTTTGGGAATAGTGATTTTATTTGTTGAGCTGTAGGTGTCTGTTACAGTAATACAGATACATTTGTATTGGCATTTTGGTCTTGTAAGTTGTACACTTCACCAAATTTTAATCCCTTAAAGACTGAGATTAACCTGAATTATATTTAAAGTTATATGATATCTAATCCAGCAAATTATACAATCAGTAGTAAATAATCATTTGTTACTCATGTCTCTCCTATATGTTTTGAACTCTAAAAGGTCATTATCAGGGAAGTATATACAAAGGTATACTGGGACAGCGAATACAGTCAAAGATATATGTGGTAGAGTTAGAATACAATATTGTAAATTAAAATTGATAAAGGCATGTAAAATATAAATTGAATAACAGTATTTCACATTTCTAAACAATATTTTATCTGCCATTTCCGACAAACACGTACGTCAGTTCTGTCACCTCATCAAAGGGAATACCCCTTTGTTTTCTGGTTGGAGTTTTTACCATGGTGGACCTCTTGCATGCCTTTGTATATACCTCACTGATGATGACCTTGTAGACATCGAAACGTGTAGGAGGGTCATAAGTGACGTATGATATGTATTATTGATTGTGCAGTTTGTTGGATTCAATACCACATGATGAATCTATTGTGTTAAATAGGGATTGCATTATGTTTAAAGATTCAGTGTTTGCCACACAGTAAACACACTTCTTCCTCTACTTCCCTAAGCTGTATTGCTATCCATGTTGTTAATGTTCATAAATTACAAACCCATTTTAAGAACCTAGTTTGATGTTCTTTAAATTGACATTGATTAGCTCTGGAGATTGAGTCTTAGCGTATGGAACTGTGTACAGTATGGTACATATTTTTGTACTCTCTGTCATTAAACTTTCGCATCCACTATGTAATGATGTCTCATTCATTTCCTCTGAAAGCACAGACATCATATATATATATATGTGTGTGTGTTCGTGCACGTATGTGTGTGCGTGTGTGTGCACGCACATGTACGCGCGTGTGTATGTGTGCATGCACACGTGTGTGTGTCTGTGTGTGTGTGTGCGCGCGCGTGCGCGTGTGAGTGCACGCGCGTGCACACGCAAAAAAAAAAGTTCGGTCTGATTGTCTTCCCATAAAGCATTCACTAATATTTATGAATGTTGCTGTGTGGTATCATTGTAGTCGAACATATTTGGTTGGTATGTTGCAAAGTTTACTGCTGTAACCCCTTATTGACAGATTGTGTTATGTAAACTCTTGATACAAGTTTTTTGCTGAGAATTACCTTCTCCTCCTACTTCTGTGTTGAAAGCTGTGAACAAAATTTTCATGTGGCACTTGGTGATGTCAGTAAGTACATGCTGTAGTTCTTCATAAATATTGTTCTTTGTGCTAGCACTCTTGTCCTCAGCAGCAACATGTGCATTTAGAGCAGTGGTATCACACCAATGACCACTTCATATTACACACAGCCTGTCACTAATAAATTGTATTTTTGTAACTGTTGGCATGATTGTAGTGTTCCTGTTTTTATAACACCCAGTGTATGACAGTCATCTGGTTGAATGCCATCCTTGCCCCACAAGAATTTAAAGAAACAGTGTGGGTTGGATTTGGCTGCCTCAGGACTGGGTCTAGTAATGAACCTTCCAGTTCTATAAGCAATGAGGAACTTCTTACCAGACTAAGTGACTCTCTGGTGTTAGTAACAATTTGTTTGAAACATTAGTATGTTTATAAAGCAATTCAATGCATACACATATGGAGTGCTGATGGGAAATTATAACAGCAGCTTCAATCGAAATGTACCTGCCATGTGGCTGGTTACAAAATTTAATGTTACAGTTATGCAAACCAAATTAAAAATTCTAGCATAGAGTGGAATATATACATTCCCCTATGTGAAAAAGAAGTGAAGTCCTAATTTTTGTTGAAAAACTAATGGTTATAGGCTTCTTCATTCACCAAAACCTCACCTGGTATTTTAAGTTGTGAATAGAGGAATTTAAGAGATGGTGATTTCAATCATTGCTGTACACTACCAATTTCAGCAGGAGATTTTGAAATCCTAAAAGAGAGGCATATGGTACTTGCTGTTGCAGTGTATGAAGTTACTGTGTGTCTCGGCTAAGTAGATCTGCAGTAATCACTCTTGAATTGATTTCTTTAGAATATTCTATAGAAGGATGAAAACAAATATATAAACGCCCAAAATTACTTCCAGCAGTATCATATTTTTCCTTGTGTTTTGTACTGGCTAACATGTAAAAACTGGAGACCTATACCATGCTTATGAACATACATGGCAGGTAGCAACAGAATAGTTTTTTTTTTTATTCTCATGAGTTTTACAGCCTCTTTATGGGGATTTGTTTAATGACAACATTCATATTGCTACTTTGTGACCATGCATACTTACTTGTACATCCAGATGGTTAGGGGCTGGGCAGATGTTACCAGAAACCACTGACGAATGTCAAATTTTGTGTCATAAATTAGTAGAGGACATTCTGGAATTAAAGTAGAACAGAAACTTTAAATATTCAGAATATAGCAGTAGTTGGAGGTACTTACATACTTAAATTGGGGATGTTGTGCATGCATGGAATGAGGAATTTAGTCAGGAAAGAATGGATTTATGAATATTTAGAAGTTTGTTCTACGACATATTCTATAAGAGATGCAACCCACAGAAGAAACTGGCATTAAGAAATTTTCTTAATTGGTGGCAATTGTGTTCTGCATGTTAAGTTTATATTTTGAGATATTTTATAACTCTCAACAATGAATATTCTGTGCTGAAGACTCTACACTATTCTTGTACTTTATGAACTGGAACAAAACAAATGTTTCATGGGTGGGTTGCATCTCTTTTTTTGTACACACTGTAGTAACAGGAGTATTGCAGGTTAATCTGGAACTGGATTAGAGTTTTCACCCACTGCTCACAACTGACCTATATACTTCTGCACCACATATCTGGACTCCTTCATTGCTGCAGGATTCACTTTTCCCATCACTTTGTCAAGTTTGTTTGTCAGTTGAATTCCTCTGCCACGGGACTGAGCACCAGGTTTCACTATCCAGATATTGTTCAGTCCATCAAGATCTATCTGAGGCCAGAACTGTCTGATGTCAATAAGTACATGCTTTGCTGACTCATACAATTCCTGAAAAGTACAGCTTAAAGACAGTATTGAAAGGTAATAATTATAGTTCTTGGAAAATATTTTTCTCTTCATATCTGTATAATAGTTGTACGTAGTGTTTTGATTGTTTTGGGCAGTGGTGGATTGTTAAAGCAACTAGATTATTTTAAAATGGAAGAACAAAAAAGTGATGCACAGTATCTGACCTAACAATGTGTAGGCACTCCTGAACTGAGGAAATAGGTGGTGCAATAGGCCTCTTAATTTTGTGTGCTTGTGTATTTGGGAAGTAAACTTTTTTTTAGCTTCAACTAGAAATTTTTGCAGAGATTTTGGGTCACATTACAGTTGTGTTGCAGCTTATAGGATGTTAAAAGGGTAGTGAGGTTTGACTCTGAAATTTGTGATAGCCTATATGGAGCAGAGTCCTTGTTGAGAATCTAGCATTAATTTATCTAGGCAAGAAATTCCACAAGGTTCATTGCTACGTTCACAAGACTCCATTAGTGGTATCTGTCCTAAACCAGTTGAGTCCAGTCCGCAACCTTGTACTGTGCTTCAGTAAGGGCTATCCTCATATGAGCCCACTTATGTCATGTTTTTCCAAGTGATCTGTTCCCTTCAGACATCCTAATTAGAACTATGTATATGTTTCTCATCTGTCCCTGCCCATCTGATCCCCATTGATGTGAGTTCTCTTGACATTGTTCATTCTTTTGGTCATTGTTACAATTTTCCAAGTGGTGGTGGTGGTCATGGTAGCAGTAGCAGTAGTAATAGCAGGCTTAGCAAAACAGAAGGTTCATGATGATGGCAGGATGATGATGATGATTAAATTAATTATTTTACAGAATAACTATGACCTTAACATGACTTTTTAGTTTGATTGTCCTAATAAGTTGGTGAAGTGAACAAACTGCAATAATTTTCTCCAGAGTAGCCAGTGTCACATCCCAGAAGACAGCTTTGTCATAGTCATTGCTTAGTGTACCTCATATCTCCTCATAAAATTTTTCATATCCATCTGTTACTTCCTGTCTCTTAGGTACAAATATTCAACAGTGATATTTTCAGGGTGAGCTTAACTTCTATTTAGAACTACTATTCTAACAAAAAGAAAAAAGAACATTGCTCATTATGTACAGATGGCCTGCAGTCTTTCAGCACATACAGCATACAATATTTCAGTCTCATGTGAACATGCTTTCACTAAGCAAGCCGCAGAATTGGACTTCAGATTGTTGCATGAACTTGCAAGTGGCTGCCATCGACTAGGTTCTGCACTAGTCAATAAGAGCCTATTTGTTTTGGACACAACCATCTATTCACACAAGCAGTTTGTAGGGGTATTCTGTTAGTGTTTCATAAAATCCTGGTAATGAAGAGTTTTTTGTACTGTGTCAGAAACATTGCCTATTTTATCTAGATTATTAGAGTTAAAAAAATATTTTATTGAGTGTTTTAAGTTTTT
>Ga0123357_10004091_pt1 | contig 16991 bp, 10 predicted proteins | sample TergutEmb28metaG_FD_89873 | JGI IMG/M metagenome (GOLD analysis project Ga0123357, IMG submission 89873) | Embiratermes neotenicus P4 segment gut microbial communities from Petit-Saut dam, French Guiana - Emb289 P4 | ecosystem: Host-associated > Arthropoda: Insects > Digestive system > Gut ... | reverse complement strand
GTTTATGTTTAGCCCCACGCCCAACCCCAAAATGGAGGACCGGGGTATCCCTTGTCGTCTGGGTCATCAACTTTGAACAGTCTGACATTGGACGCCCATAGTGTAGCTACGCTAATACCAGCTCAACTACCTGAATTATTTGCCAACCCAAGCACCACCAGCAGGGATACCTTCGGTGGTTTGTTAGAGCCTAAACATTGGTAAGTTTGAACATTTAAGCAGTTAGTGTCCTTATATTCAGGCAGTTCAGTGGCTGCTAACTAAATACTTTCTCGGCCTTCCCCAGCTGGAACTATTGAAAACGATGCCAGTAGACGGACCGCCCTCTGCACATCTGACACATTAACTGGCCCTCTAAAACACAGCAGTTACTGTATGCACCGCCAGGTTTAACATTGAAACATTGCATTTTGACGCTCGGTATTTATAATATCCGTTAAATTCTTGCAATAAACAGACCGACGGGTATTTCTAATGGAATCACAATGTGTTCTCTGTGGTGTAAACTGAATGTCTAAATATAAATTAGAAAGCAGTCAATGCGTGTATGTAGAATGTGACTTTGAGGCACGTTCTGGTAACTATTTGTTCCTAGGAAAATCAAGATATATTACATATTCTGAGATTGTATTTGTACCCATGGGACTCCAGCACTTAATGCACATGGGGCCTGTCCGGCTGTACAGAATTGTTCCACGTTATGTCTTAAACGGCTGGATTTTCGAAAAAAAGTTATTGAATACAAATAAGGTTTCAATTTTCTCTACAATGTTTGTTTGAAACATTTCTCATTATAGGAGAAGTGAGTGAGATATGACAAGTATTTATATTGGTGTTTATGTAATTACCCGTTATTCTTGTCAGAGTTGAATGAAACTCGAATTTTATCGACAGATTTTCGGAAAATATTCAAATATGAAATTTAATTAAAATCCCTCAAGTGAAGCCGAGTTGTTCCGTGCAGACTAAAGGAGTGATGGACAGACATCCTGATGCTAATAGTCGCTTTTCCAAATTTTATGAACTCGTCTAATTAACTGAAGTCATAAAGGGTCAACATACTGAACTTCCAAGTAGAAATTTTAAATGGCTCCACACCGCCAGGCTTGTTATGGGGGGTAGGCATAAATATTTCTCTTTAGATCACATTTCTTACAATAATTGGATTACTTTAAATTACTAGACCTACACATTTGCCTACCTTATGCTTATATGCTGCAAAAAACCGGCACTTTCTTAACAACAAGACACCCCCTTCCCTTCCCTTTCCATACCTTCCCATCCCATCCCTTCCCTTCCCTTCCCTTCCCTTCCCTTCCCTTCCCTTTCCAATCCATCGCTGTCGTATTTGATAACAACACACAATAATATTTCCTTGAAATACGATGTAAAGCGGTGAGATTTTACAGGAAATAGAATACACAATGAAGCATGAATACGGAGAATTGGCGGAAGGGTACTGACAGGGAGAGTGGCAGCGCTGGAATGAAAATCTACACCGCCACTTGTCTACAGCGAATGTCAAATGAATTGGTCCAAGCTAAAATGCGAGCCGCTGCCGTGGGCGGTCTGCTCTCTGCGACTGACTGTATAGAAATTATAGGATGTGTGGAATAAGCAGATTTTTTAAGTCAGTGGTTTGTGTTAGCAAAGAAACAAAGTAATATGAGGTACAAAGTAACAAAGTGTGTGTGACGTAAGCCATTATGTTCATCAACAGCAGATGTAAAAAAAAACTATACGAAAACCTGAAACAACAACAATGTTTTAAACATGCATGTAGAACAAAAGAACAACACACACATTCTTTTCAATAGGTGATAAATGAGAAATTATTTGATAGGATAAGAGAAACGCGGAGAAGAATTTCATTAGACAAGACAGAGGCACACTGCTAGAATATGGGGTAATGTGTGTGTATATATATATATATATATATATATATATGGTGCGAATGTGGGTATTCACTACTTAACTTGTTGTTCAGGACTACGATTAATATATCGGCCGGTTCAGAACCACAGTTTTTCTGCTACCATCCATAATGTCCTTGAATTACCCTTCCCCACGTCCTCATAACAAAACAGTAGCATTGAACTGCAGTTCCTCTCTCTGTGCAGATTACAGCAGCTCGCCATGCCATCAAGACTGACTGTGGTGTTGGTGTCGCTGTTGTTGGCAACACCTACCATGGTGTTCTGGTTGTGGTTGGTGATCGTGGCAGCAAAAGTTATAATACAGTGTCCTGAGGAATGCAGGTGCAACGCAGGTGGATACTACGTCAACTGTTCAGCTTCAGGGTTGAACACAATTCCTGTACTCGTTCCTACAGACTTGCGAGGACTTCTACTTGATAACAACAATATAACGTTTCTTGAGAATGACAGTTTTGTTTCAAGAGGACTGACTGAGCTGGAGGTCGTCCAAGCAGACTTTTGCCAACTCAGAACAATAGAGGTGGGAGCATTCAGTGGGCTTACAAATCTGAAACGTCTGTCAATAAGGGGTAATGAGATAAGTGAGATAATAACAGGCACATTTGAGAAGATGAGTAGTCTGGAATATCTTGACTTAGCGTATAATAGACTTGGGGACTTGGATGTTGGGTTGTTCACGGGTTTGATTAATTTACAGACTGTGTTTTTGGTTAAAAACAAATTAAAGTCCCTACATCCAGATACGTTCGTAGGGTTATCAAACCTTCGAAGCTTATATTTATCGAAAAATACTGGCCTTCAAATACCAACTGACCGTCATTTCATTTATTCACATTCTTTGAAGCTTCTTGATATATCAGGCTGCAATGTAAGTTCAGTGTCAAATGAGACATTTGCAAAGGCCAGTGCATTGGAAAAGCTTGACCTGAGCTACAATAATCTGAGGAGTCTAGATATAAATATATTGACAGCACTGCCGAAACTGTCCGCAATTTATCTGGATGGTAACCCGCTACAGTGTGAATGTCAGCTGCAGGAAGTGTGGAGACGGTGTTTGGTTCGTAACATAGAGACAAGGTTTAGGGGAAGAGCGCCGAAATGTGACGCACCGAGCAAAGTGAAGTGTTTAAGTTTGGAGTTGTTAGAGAAAGGTCAGTGTTCGCAAGGTAAAATACACTATAATGGAGGCTACATAAACACAAGCTGCAATTGTACTACCATTGAGGACACGGACACGCTGATGGACATGGACACGCTGATGGACATGGACACGCACATAGATTCAGGGCAAAACGGAAACGTGATTAGTTTTTTAAACCAGTACGAAGCCCCACTATATGCAATTCCCTTTATATTTGGTACAACTGGCAATGTTATCCTTATCATCATTATCATATGCAACAAGGACATGAGAACTGTTCCCAATATGTATATCCTTAACTTGGCTATCAGTGATTTGACTTATTTAACGGGACATTTCTTTGAGGCGTTTGCAAATAAAATATTCGGCAAAAGTTTAGACGGAGAGTTTATGTGTATGTTTCTTCCATTTTTCCATCGTTTGTCAGTCGGTCTGACAGCGTACTCTGTAGCTGTCCTTAGCGTCTATCGATACAGAGTAACAGTGAATGCCTTCCTCGTACGTGTCCCTTCACAATCACCAGGGCGTGTTACTGTGGCTACAATTAGTGGAGTGTGGATTGTGGCTGCATTATTCGCCGTTCCATCAGCTTTCACAAAGTATTTGTGTTATGAAACTACGATATTTTTGCATACAAATTACAGCCTACTTGTGGTTATATTTGAACTCTTAGTGTCCTGTGTAGTTCCTCTGTGTGTGACTGCGTTCTCTTACATCATGACAGCCTGTCATCTTGTGGAAATGTCTCGTTCTATGTCTGAGGAGACACAAAGGGCTCAAGTGAAGGCACTAAAAAATACTGCAAAAGTTGTGTTGGGACTTGCTGTTGTTTTCCTTATCAGCTATGTGCCTTATCACGCCTTCAGGACCTATATATTTTCCACCGATCTGAAGCTTTATGAAGTTAATGTTACTAAATTAAATCTTCATAATGATTATGAAGTAAGGTATGCGGTTTTAGTTTTAAAATTTTTGCTTTTAATTAATTCTTGTTTCAATCCTGTAGCACTCATCTGTATGAGTTTTGCCTTCAGAAGGCAATTTAAGCGCTACTTAACCTGCTGTTGCAAAACAAATTCCCCTCCTAATGATCTCGAACTTACAAGAAGAGACTGAGCTTGTAAATATAGTCATTATTGTCTTCAGCGAAAATTAGGCTACATATTTCATATAAATGTTCATCTTATAACTTAGAGGAATGACAAAGCAATTTGCGTGCCTGTAAGTAAATACAACTTAAATGCGGAAAAATTAAATTTACGCACTCTCATTCTTCTTGCTATTTAAAGGCAACTTCAGAAAACTTCATGCAATAAAACAGCATTTACAGCCATTCCCATATTTTTTTTACTGCACCAGCAATTTCTTTGGAAAAACATTAAAGCGGAACTTAAGGTCAACGTATTAATTGCGTGCTAAAATTTTATTCCTTGTTAGTTTTTATCTTAATGAATTTTATTCTTTTTTGTCTCCCTCAGAATAAATTCCAGGACACACCTCCTAGAAAACATACAGTCTACACGTAAAGCCAAATGCGCCATTTTTGTTACAATTTCTTCGTACAGCGCTTTTATATATTTAGTTTTTTAATATATCTTCAGAACCTACCAGTCAGAAACTTCAAGGCACATGTTCATGTATGTACATGTATGTATGTATCTTATTACAATTAATAAAATTATGCTGTAGACGTGTTAGAAGGTTTTATTGGTATTCTAAGTTATGTGCACTTATGGAATTGTAGTATTGTTCTGTATTCTTGAACTGCTTGTCTTGTATTTATAAACGAATAGAGTTTCTTTGATTTCCCACTGCATTATACACAGTGTTTAATTTCATGTTGGTGCGCACGGGAAGTAAATGTGTGTTATTATGTAATAGATAGTGAGAGGTTCTAGTTGTTCGAAGTAGCCCTTAGAAATTTTAAACGATTTTAGACAAAGCGGCGTGCCATGAGTGTTGTATATCTGAACATAAGCAGGCAGTAGGACGCAGTGTATGTGCAGAACGGTAATTCAGAACTGGATCAACTGGTCAGGATATTCAACATTATCTTACAAATACCGTATCTGATAACGTGATCTTAATATTATATATTGATCAAATTATTTTCAATCCGAATAATTCACAAGAGCTATTTCTTGAATATCCACTTCAATATTATCATTACGCGTATTTACACGTAATCCACCTGATATGTATGCTCTCAGGGTCATAAGTGGAATGTATTTCTTCTGCACAAGAAAACATTATCAAATTATTTTATGAAATAGCGTTAATTAGATTAACTTTCTCCCAAATACTCCAGAGGTACAGTTCAGGGCATTAAACATTTTCCGCTAAAATAACAAGCCAGAAAAATTTTGTGTTTACAACAGGAGCACTGAAATATAGGAGGTTTTGTAGGTTGTTGTCCAAAACATTGGTTGTTAATGCACTCGGAATGTTGGAAATTCCACGCCAAAACGCAAAACATATGTTACATAAGTTACATAAGTTACATATGTTACATATGTTACATATGCTACACTGCAGCATAAATTTCTGTGCTATTTTGTACAAAGTCGGCATCTGGAGAAACTAATATTCACGGAGTTCCAGCACTCAACGTGCTTTACTTTTCGAGGTACATATTCTCAGTGTTTTATAATTTTGTCAAACTCGTTCCGCAAGCGACACTTTGAACACAGTATCTCTGGAAATTTTAAGACCAGAGCAGTCAACAACAGAGCAATTTAGACTGACACCACGCACGGAACATCAGTGTGTTCTGTTTTATCCCTACAACGCGTTATTGTCAAAGTATAGGGTAAATATTTAACTGAATTTTAACACTAAACCTATACCATTATTTTAACAAAATGCAGACACACGATACAGCTACATAACCTGTCAGTTCGAACTGCAATATTGACTTAACGTATATGAAATGTTCTCACTCCGATGTCCTGCGTCTTACAGTTTTTCCTTTCCTACAATAAAACACTCTCCTTCTGACCATCAGTTACTGTGCTTCACTACGTCGTGTCACTTGGTAATCGGCATAGAGCGTTTGGAGACAACCTAATAGTCTCATGCCCAATGGTCGAAATATTATAGAACATTTAGCTCCATGGAGACGTGCGTACAAGTTTACTCCGAAACATGTATAAATATACAATGATGTGTCAGTCAAACACAACCAAAACTTTATTATGTTTATTATTGTATTAGGGTAACATGTTTCGATTCTTATAGAATCATCTTCAGGCCCTTCTATAGGAATCGAAATATGTTTCCCTAATACAATAATAAACATAATAACGTTTTGGCTGTTTTTCACTGATACATCATTGTATAATTATACATGTGTCAAACACTTCGGAATGGCAAACATTAAATAAAAAACTATTCCGAAAAGTCGGTAACCAATTACCCAGTGACAAGGCGTCACATCTAAGAAGTATGGAAACTGAGTGCAGTTTATCGCATCATCCATGATGGAACTGGGAACTTCTTGAGGCACGCATGATGCAGAAGGATGTACAGCACAAAATTTTAAAGGAATACTTGGAAGCTAATATGCGTATTTGGTACGATAATTTTAAAATGGATCTTAATGAAACGATTTATTATTTTCAAATTAATTCTTCTGCTATATCAAAAGAGAAAAGCTGCAATTTTGTCATAGTAATTGAATTTTTTGCATAAAAACCAAAAAATATATTCACAAATCTAGCCATAAATAGTTCTGAGGACGGATTCAAATCAATGATTTTCTTTGATTGTTTGGTTTTAAATTTTGCTTATCTATTGATAAGATGATTTGTGCTTGGAAAAGGGAGGAGATTTTTGTTAACACAAAATTAATTACAAAATGCTGCTTTAAAAATTTACAAAGACTGATGTAATGTAGAAATATTGTGTCGTTCTTTATACGTGAAATGGGGCTACAGAATTTTCAGGTCTTTAATTAAGAAATATGTCTTATTCACTATCAGGTTTCCATTTATAACAAAACTTGTTTACTTACATTGACAAAAATTTGGATGATGCAGCTGAAAAGAGGATAATATTAAAACGTACCCTCACGAATACATCGGAGAATTTGTATTACATAACCTTTACAAATAGAGTTTAAAGATTTTAAACACCTAAATTCCATACAGGACCTAACAACGTACGTTTGAAAATAGCAACCGTAGTCAGTAATGAATATGACATTGATCCAGCGTGTTTCGAAAGAAGCAGCTAATTAGAAGATTACAAAAATAATTAAAACATCGAAAGTTGCCAGTTGCCAGTTGCCAGTTCTCCACTGAGTTACAAAAAGGGAAACAGAAATGCAGAGGATATGTGCGAGCAGGTTTAACTGTTTCTCTCCTGAGTGTTCCCAGTGAACATCGCCATTATATAAATAGGACCACACCTTCCGTCTTCTCTCTCCCTATCTATGAAATTCGTCATGTAACCAAATAATGTAACCCAGCGTGACTCGGAATCAGTGGATCGTATCGTAGATGTTGACTGGCTGGAGTCTTGAGTTCAGTCCCGCGGTTAACGTTTGATTCGTCATTTACCTCAAATTTACGTACTCTACAATCTTCCATTCCACAAGCTTGTCCCTTGTTTTCAAAATAGATGCCTGGTAATTCGTAATATTTTTTCACAGCGTAACCTAAATCATCCGCACTGAAGATCGAACTTTCCCTCGCTCGTCCTGTAGCGTGTTTCAGGTTTATTCAGTCTTCGACTCGCGTAGGCTAAGATGTAAATCATAAATCCTTCTGAAAACAAACACAACAAATAATTAAAATGACTACTATCACGATCAATTAAATAAACTGAATATCCTCTACTAAAAGCTTCTCTATCTAGTAATATTGATATGATTGGATATGAAAAATTTAAGCAATTATTTATAATGTTATCAACTAAATTAATTTTATCTACACAATATGTGTTTCAACAGATAAAATTTATAGATTTTTTCCTATTATCCCCTGGGGTAATACCGCTCCCAAACCTTCGTTACTTGCGCCGGTTGATAGAATAAATTCCTCTACCAGTCTTGCACTCATAAGGCGACCCAAACAATAGCTAACTTCTGTTGCAAACCAAAGTCCCCTCTACTGATCTCGAACTTACATGAAGATACCGAGACTGTAATCATTGTCATTATTTTCTTTAGTCACAACTAGTTTACATATTTCATACAAAGTTTCAACGTGTGGTTTATGTGTTCAATATCCTGTCTGGTACACATATTTACTTAGCTAACAGCGTGCTTGTCAACTATATACATATAAAAAGCAACATAAACAAAAAACATTTATCTGTTAATAACGATAATATACTTTGACACCTTATTGACACAAGTGGCGGATAAATATTAACTGTAACTTTAGATGGTCGTGGTTACTCATTTTGTACAATTGTGTGTATATTGTTTGTATTCTTGTACGACACCCTGATTTTCTCACAAGCGACCGAAATATTTCGGCGAATTTTAATATATAATTTAATATATTGTATCAGTGTGAATTTGTTGATTCGTTACATAAGTATAAAATAATTCTACATGTTATTTAAAGTAATTACAATGAAATATGCGAGATCCTTTAAGATAATTTGAGTTACATATGAAAACATTATATATATATATATATATACTCTCATATATCATCCTATTTAAAGACAACTTCAGAACAATTCATGTGACGAAACACAATTTACAAACGTCCCCTTCTGTTTTTTATCGTAACAGAAAGTTCCTTAAGGATGTTACTAAAGTGAACGTTAGGGGCGACGTAATTGCTATGGACCTGAACTGAATAAGTGATCCGAACAGAGCATTTGAGTTAGCTTTTGATCTTAATGAAGGATGTTTAGTTTTGTTTGTCTCACAGCCTGGAGTCCAGCTCCAGGACAAAAATCCTATATAGATTATGTTTTACATTTACAGCCAAATGCACTATCTTTAGTACATTTTCTTCATAGATCGCCTTTATATATTTAGTTTATATTGACATCCTCAGATCCTACTCGTCAATAACTTTACGTGATTTATATATTCATGTATGCACATGTGTGGGTCTAATTAAAATTAATGGAGATTAGACTGTATAGTGGTAAAGTGTTATCTCGTTACTATAGAGTTACATGTGTTCATTGATGGCTTGTTCTTGATCACATAAACTATTTTGTTTCTACGAATAAACGAATGGACTTCTTCTCTTTGATTTCCAACTTCTGTGTACGAAGTTCCCAATTTTATGCATGCGATTACATGACAATCTTATTTCTTATTGTGTAATGTGAACTGAGAAATTCTCAGAACGTTTAGGTGAATTCAGGCACAGCTGTGTGCCATGAGTTTTGTGTAACTGAATTTAAGCAGGCGGTACGACGCATGCATGTGAAAAACCATCCTTTAGAACTAGATCAACTGGCCAATATATTCAACGTATTTCATCGTATATCGTGGCTAATTATGGTGATTTGTAGATTATATATATATATATAAGTCGAACAAATTTCAATCCACACTGTCATGCTCTCCATTATTTTAATATCTAGTTCAATATTATCCTTAAGCATCTTCACACGTAATTCCGCTGTTCTGTAACCTCTCACTAATATAAGTAAAACATATTCCTTCTGCACAAGCACGCACTTATCAGATTATGTTCTGAACTAACACTAATTAGAAGCAACTTTCTCCCAGTCACACCAGAGCTATATTTCAGTGCATTAACAAATTTCCGCTAAAATAATAAACGAGGTAGAATTTAGGATCACAAAAGGAGCATTGAAATGTAGCAGCTACTGTATGTTGTTGTCAAAAACTTTTGTTGCTAATTAACTCGGAATGTTGGCCATTCCCCGCCAAAATGCACAAATGTAACAAATGTTATACAGCAGCTTAATTGTTTGTAATGTTTTGTGCAAAGTGGGAATCTGGAGAAAATAACAGACATAGAGTTCCAGCACTCTACGTGCATTACTTTTGAGGTACATAATCTTGGTATTTGATAAGTTGGTCAGAGTCGTCCAGCGAGTGACGCCTTGAACACAGCATCTCCGGAAAGTTTAAGACAAGAGCTGTCAACAGCAGAGCAATTGAGACTGACACCACGCGCTGAACATCAGTGTGTTCTGTTTTACGGCTACAACGAGGCACAGGCAATGTATAGGCTAGATAGTTCACTACGTTTTAACGCTCACATCCCCATCCGCCAAGGCCATAGTTACAAGACATCATAAGCAGTTGACACAGACGAATGCACAATTTTCAGTACATTTTCGTGATATAACCTGCGGCCTGGTAAAGGTAAAGATAAAGGTAAAGGGAAAGGTAAATCAGTCCCGTTACAGGCCTGGAGTGGCCTAGAGGGTGCCAGGAATTTAAGGTTACCAGATTTCATGACAACGGTACAGAATGATGGTAAGGTTGTCAGCCTTACACACCGGCCGTCTGCTCCCCAGGAAATGCTCCTGGTACTCATTTCTCATAGAGGCTGAGTCGACCCCAGAACCATAGTGCGATCGGAAGGATTATGTCAATGAAAAATTCCAATGACACCTGCTGGGATCGAACCAGCGACCTTCCGATTTGTAGCACAGCACCTTAACCACTCTGCCACCGCGGTCCCCAACCTGCGTTATGTGTTTCGTAAAATTACTAACATCCCCACAATCTACACAACATTAATTACACCCCAGTTACATATCACAGTAGGCACATCTATGTAGCACGCGACTTATTAAAGTCAATCAATATGTGCGAGAGTGTTACTTTGTTGTTCTGAAGTTACATTACCTTCTTGGGTGGCAGTTTTACACTTTATGCGGTATTATTATTTTGCTGGAATTTCCATTCCCGTACACTTGTGTTGTGCTCACTAATTTGCACTGTGTACATCCAAAAGAAAGAAAAGTGCTTTTAGTATACAGAATAGTGTGATATGAGTGGTTCTAGTTCCCTCAGTAACTCCTTAGAAAGGTTAGATGATTTTAGGCACATCTGTGTGCCGTGAGTGTTGCATAAATAAATACAAACTGGAGGTATCAAACAGCAGACATTCTGTGGAGCAGAGTTCCAGTACGTGTTGTTGTCAAGAGATTCACCTCCTTGTATCAAATACTACTACTGATGTAAGTTACTCTAAGATTGTATTTGGATCAATTTAATTTCAACCCACAAAACTGTCGTATAAGTTATTTTTTCAAGTTCCATTTTAATATTATCCTCCCGCATATCCACAAGTATTCCAACTAATCTACATTCCCTCAGGTACATCCACGGGAAAAATTATTTTTCTTCGGTGCAAGGACACGCATTTCTGTTTGTATCTTTGATCAGCAAGAATCAGATATAATTCTTTCAGATAAATTACGGGAATACTGATGCGTGCATTAAAATATTTTCTCTGAAATAACAAGACAGTTAGGACTTATGGGAACAAAAGGGTAATGAAAAGTAATAGACTTTTTGTTGTGAACAAATTCTGTCATTAGGTTAACATCGACAATGTCATGTTATATAACACAAAAAGAAAGAGAAATTACATTAAATTTATGCCTTCTAGGGGCTTTTGCAAAATTGAGTTAAGAGACTATTAGATCCATCATGTCTCTTTGTACGTCCGCATGGAACAACTCGGATCCCACTGCGGACTTACATGGAATTTGATAGTTGAAGAATAAAAGACCTACTTGATGTCACTTGCTTTTTTATTTCACTTCTTATGTGCTCAACATGTTTCGGACATTAATATATCCATAATCAGGAGCTTGCGACTATTCTGCTGAATTACGACATTGGTCGTATTATTCTTGGTTCGATGTGTGTTGGAGTTTCGGTGTGGTTGGGTTGGAGTGGTATCCGTGTTGCAGGCTGAAGCACAGTTGTGCTTCAGCCTGAAACCCAACCACACCGAAACTCAAACACACATCGAACCAAGAATAATACGACCAATGTCGTAATTCAACAGAATAGTCGCAAACTCCTGATGATGGATATATTAATGTCCGAAACATATTGAGCACATAAGAAGTGAAATAAAATAGCGAGTGATATCAAGTTGGTCTTTTATTCTTCAACTATAACAATGATGCACGGTCCAATAAACACAAGACGAAATTTGATATTTGAACATTTTTCGCGAAGCCGTAGAGAAAATTCAAGTTTCATTGAAACATGAGAAGAATAACGGGTACTTTACATGACGACGTGCGCTCATTTATGATCATATCAAGCTTCATTTTTCTCAGAACGAGAAATGTTCCAAACAAAAGTTTTGGAGAAAATCAAACACACATTTTATCTTCAATAATTTTTTTTCTTTCTAAAATAGTGCTATTTATGAGATAATGTGGAAAACTATGTACGGCCAGACAGGCCACACATGCCAGTATGGTATGGCGCATACGCAGGTAACTAAGGCTACGCAGAGACAGTCAGAAAGTAACCTCGTTGATTATACGCGGCAGAGGTTATGACATGAATGAGTCTCAGTGTGACGTCACACGCACTTTGTCTTGTTACAGCATAACAGTTTCTAAGCTAACCAAGCAATACTACGAATCATGCAGTTACGCTACCTTTTGAGTTTTCAAGGCGGTATGTATAACCTACCCTTTCTTCTGTGATGTGAAGGTACATTTTTGGGTACACGGTTCCAGGTCTTTCAAGAAGAAAGTAGCCGTCTCATTTTAAAAGACCAAAACGTCTAAGTCCATTCTTCGTGTTGAAGATATAACCAGCATTTTGTATCAAAACATTCGAAAAACAATCACCCAGTGAAGAGGGGCTCTAACCGCACAGTTGGTTGTATCGGGCACGAGATGGGCGGAAACTGTGGCACACATGACAGATAAGAAATATGCACATACAACTTTACCCTGTGTACCTGCACCGAAGGCACCACTTGGAGAAAATATGCTTAGATGGGGCAATAGTATTAATATGGATCTTAAAGGAATGAGATTTTAGGACATAACCTGCAGGCATGACTATAACACAGAGGTTAATTGTGGGTCCCTCTGAACATGTATACTTCGGTTGCACAAAAATAAGGAATTTCTTTCCTCTTGTACAATTAATCACAACTTAACATAGATGGTTGAGGCACCGAGCTACAATTCGGCAAATCGCGGGTTCGTTTCCTGATGATGTCATTCGAATTTTCATTGACATATTCCTTCCGGCCGCAATAAGGCCATGGAGTCGACTCAGCCTGTAACGGAAATGAGTTCCAGGAATATTTCCTGGGGGGTAGAGGCGGCTGGTGGGTAGGGCTGATGAACTAACTACTTTGTGTTCTGACTGTCTTGAAATCTGGGAACCTCATATTCCTGGAATCCTCAGAGCCTGTCCATAACTTTACAGGAATTATTTTACTTTTACCTTTAGTTTGTGCAATTATTACTTCCTCAAGTGGGAAACAGATCCATGGATTGCCCTAATTTGTTGGTTGCAAACTTTCTGGGTTTCTTATTAAACAATTGACACTTTAAAGAGAGAAATCATATTTTAACTAACTAAAATTAATCGAAGCGTTGTTACAATTGCAGTTGTGCAGCGAATTGTACAATTAATGTGTACTGTGACTGTCGCTGTACAAACTTAGACATTAGAACTGTCAGGTCACGGGACTTGCGAAGTTTCCTTCCCACTTTCTGGTCCGAAATTAACCTTTGGCGCCGGATTTTTTTTTTTTTAATTTTAGTACACTCTGTATACATAATGTGAATAAAACGGGAACCAAACATGTTAGAATTATGAAACAAATTGCATTAAAAAAACGGAGAGTGTATACCGTGTTTAAAATATTCAGTACCTATATTTGTTGAATAGATATATAAAATGAAACGTTTGGAGGTTAGCGGCGCGGTAGACCACTATAGGGGTCGTTAGGCGTCAAAGGGTTAAAATAATTTTTGTTACTTTGCACTGACAAAAGCATTAAAAATATACAAATTTTACTCTATGAAAGTAGCAGGCGGAAATTCGTTTAACGATACAGTTTAATTCCTTAATGTATTTTTGTGACGCGAAATAAAATAAAACTATAAACGTCACTAGAAAAATAACCAAATTTAAACGCTTAAAGTTTACATTACACACGATTTTAGAATTTTATCTGATTGCACTACATAAATCTATGGCCTTCAGGTGAAATCAAATAGTGAAGAGATTAATATGGATCGAATTAAAATTTTAGTGATAATGAATGCAAATGGAACCCATTCACTAGTTCCGTGTTAAGAATAATGATTTTCTGAATGAACTGTGTGCCGAGAAGAACGTTTGAAACAAGAGAAAGAGAAACAGAACATCGCTGTACGAGGGTTGCGTGTTGACAGCAGCGTGTTTTAGGATAATTAGATCTAGAATGGTGGGATGGGGAGGGGTAGGGGAAAGGAAGGATTTGGAAGGGAGGGAAGAGAATAGAAGGACGTACGCTATTGCGAGTTGTTTATTGAAACATTTAGATGAAAATTCTGAAAGGAAGATAATATTACATTTATTTTTATTTAAGGACCCGAAATGGCGTGTCAACAAAAATAGCGAGTTGTTGTTTGAAAGACATAAACCCAGTTCAAGATATAACACCATTAAAATAACAGAAGTTATGGCTGTGATTAGAGGCAAGCATACTGGAAAAGACACTTCCTAAGACTACGTAATATTATATTACTTGATCGATTAAGACGTCCCAAGGAGCACTGTACTGCATGGAGTTACTGAACAGGCAGCACAGACGCAATGTGTTTGCTGTTTTAACTGTGGATATTCTCCGGGGGATTTCCGGTCAATGTCGTCACCTAAATGATAACACCACACCGTTGGTCTGTCTCGGTCGGATGTCCGCCACTTGGCCACACAACAACAATACAGTGTTCGCTAGGATCAATACAATATAGTCTGTAGTAATGAGCAGCTGCATTGTTCAAATTCAGGTAAAACTCTCTGTGTAGCTATTTCAGTATTACGGACTGACAACATCGCTCTGGCTGCTGCAGTGGTGACCTCTGAATGTCTTAATGATGAGCCAGATGAATCCAGTTGACACGCCGCCACCAAAATCTCTAAAATAAACTCTAATATTATTCCTTTAAAACCAACACATGCTGCCTTCAGATTTTCATACAAAAATTTCTTACATACTTTCCATTTCTGCGAAGCGTCTCACATGTACCACAAATCTCACTCTCTTGGAGCTTACTGGAATTTTCTCCAGCCTTCTGTTAACGTCTCCATCTTATGGCCGAATATCTTCCTCATTCCCATATTCTTGAAAGACAGTCTACAAGTAAAGAGGTAATTATATTTAAAATATATTTAAATATATCTTAGTCTAAAGACTATTGCACAATCAGCGTATCAAAAATAAAACAAGTTCCCATTGTTTTCAAATATCATTAATATTAAAAACCTGGGCATTTACTTTCTCGTGCTATGAACAAGCAGAAATCTCCTTACTATCTTTTACTTTCCAAGTTTTTTTTTTTACAAATGTACAGATAACAACAAGAATACTCATAAAATTACTGCCTTATATTTATAATGGAGTGTTACGTAAAATGGAGTACTGAAGTGTATATAAACATTAAAATTTGTAATTGTAGGCAGGATTATTGATAGTTAATTAAATATATATTTATATATATATAATAAATATTTTGCACAATTTTGAATTCCATAGAGCACGAATCGGTGGGTATTTGCTTTTTAATCAGAATTGTACTTGTAAACAGTGGGATATCATTTTTATGTTGACATGTTCAATGGAAAATAATAATATTCCTCAAGAAAGAGTACTTGATGATGGCTGGAAATGGAGCCCAAATACGTAGTACATTTCGATATTTAATTATACACACTGACTTTTGAAAGACGAATTTTGTGTTATAAGCCTTTGGTTCTTTCATAAGCTACATTAAGAATTACGCCTTCTCCAGTCTGTCGTAATTTGCCCAATACACAGTCCACATCCCACGTGAATTAAACAATATTTACGGTGACACCACAGAACTGTGCACAACCGTACTTTAAACTAGCTGTAGGAAACAGCATACGCCCTTATGTAACTCCCTTAATTAATTAGCCCTTTATAAATAACGCACCTAATTTCTGAAACGCGTGCCACATGTTAAAATAATACTCCCATTGACATTCAGAACTACAGCCACACTCACCACATTCACATAACGTGTGGTACAGCCCAAGTCTCTCTCACGTAAGTCTCTGAGGCACAGTGGTTATTAAAATTATGTGCCACGCACTTTAACATCAAATCTTGTACTGCCAAAAATCTTCATTCAAGTGTTAATTATTATGGCCACGCACACAGCACAGCCCTTATTTCCCTAAATCGTACCAATCATTTTTTACGACTGCAGACAGAGCTGACTGTGAAGTACGAAATGCATTTTCATACATAATTTAAATGACGGGTGAAACGTATACTTTCTTAGGTTGTAAACCATCCCGGACGAATAGCTGGAAACTCATCTCCATCTAGTTCCGAAGTTAAGAATGAATGGAGCTATATGCCACATGCTTTTAAGGTGTGCACAGGCACGATATTTACCACCTCTTTGTCTTTCTAATCACATAATTTTTAAAGCTTCACCCTTTGACACATCCACCCAACACTCAACAAACCAACTTTACCGCAACGAGGAGGAGTAATTCCTGGGAAAGTTCAGAACAGTATAATTATGTACCAGGTTCCTGTATGACCACGTAAAGACCTACAGGTGTTCAAACTCAGACACGAAACCGAAACACTCTGGATATGCAGAAAACACACCCCCCCCACCCCCCCCCCCCCACACACCCCCCCCCAGAACCCCGAAGAGAAACCCGAAAAAAACAAACCCACCCCCCCCCCCCCCCCACCACACGGGAAGACCCAAAACAC
>Ga0123357_10004089_pt1 | contig 16997 bp, 10 predicted proteins | sample TergutEmb28metaG_FD_89873 | JGI IMG/M metagenome (GOLD analysis project Ga0123357, IMG submission 89873) | Embiratermes neotenicus P4 segment gut microbial communities from Petit-Saut dam, French Guiana - Emb289 P4 | ecosystem: Host-associated > Arthropoda: Insects > Digestive system > Gut ... | reverse complement strand
TTTTATCATTTAACTTCTTTTTTTTTTTTTTTTTGCAAGATTTCCAAGTAGAACAAGAGGCTGGTGACCTTACCGACTAGCTTAAAGTAGCTGTGATATCATTTTCTACAACAGCAATACCAATAACTACTGTTACCGCCACTGTCATCACTGTCATGGTCGTCATCCTCATGTAGGGGAGCCAGGATAGTTCAGCTTGAAATGTTACTTGGCTTTGGGCTAGAAGGACTGAGAAATTATTGTTTAGTTCCCCAGCAAAAGCAAGAGATATACAACCTCATCTATCCACACAGGCTCTGGGGCCCGCTCTAACCCTCTATTCCATAAAGAATGGGGGCTGATTCCCCACTGATAAAGTGGGTAGGGCATGAAGCTGATCACTCACCTCCATGTTGAGGATAACTCTGTATATCAAGTTCCCAGTATGCCTAAATAGAAAGGTGCTTAATTAAATGCAGAGAGAGCTTTACCCTTTACATTTGCCTCTTCTGACTAAGGTGTCCTGCTAGCCAAAATTTCTTCATCAAGGTGGCATATAGGGGCAGACTTAAAAGCCAAGCTGTGCTTCTGCAAGAGTATGATTGTGTTACAACTGTCGACTGCACGTAGCAAAGTTAGTGGGAACTTGAGTGCAGATGGTCACTGCGATCCAAATGTAAATACTGCAGTAACAGTGACGGATTTTTAGTTACTAGTGGCAAGAGAATGATAACAGTGATGGGTTGAACCCAGCAACAGAAGGGAGTCTGACGTTCAGGTAGCCGTGCATCGTGATAAATCTGACGTTCAGGTGACCGTGCATCATGATAAATTCTTATAATAAAACCAACTAGATGCACTAATTTCTCAAATTTATTTTTGGAATAAAACTCTACATGTTTCAGACAGAGGAACTGTCCGAAACATGTAGAGTTTTATTCCAAAAATAAATTTGAGAAATCAGTGCATCTAGTTGGTTTTATTATAAGAACAAAAGGGAGGTTGCTTTAGTAACACTAATAACACATTAGTGACTACATATACACAATAAATGCAAACATTACTATATGTTCCCTGAACAATCCTATTCGCTTGTCATTAGAATAGTCTGTCAGGTGGATTCATTTAGAAGTCACTGCTCTTCCTTTGCTACACTCTGTTTTTCTTAACGATGTGGCCTGGAGAAAGGCATGAAATGGAAAACCGGGAAACTGTTCACAAGTATGCTGACATCTTACAGTTTGGGGATCCAGGTCTTCTGCAGTAATACACAGAGTCACAAGTTAGTGGTTCCCATTGTTTGAAAGGGGCACATAGCTTTCACGCATCATGAACCACTAACCTGGTGGTGACATTAGACCTCATCCCACATGACTTGGATCCACAACAACAATGCTGCGGCAACCACATATCTCACATCATACCTTTTGTTTTCCACCGCTAAAATAACGTACGTGAAAGTAAAATCATCTAATTAAAAACATAATATTTTACCATATAAGTAAAGCTACCACCTGTAATAAGATTTTCAAGCTTTCATACTGTGTATTCATCAAATCATGCTCTTCTGGATTTCCCAATGTGTAAAGGTAAAGCACTCCCTGTGCATACCCATCACAGGCCCACAGGGTTCCAGGAGGTTGTGGCTCCCAGATTTCTATACAATCGACACATGAAAGTGGTAAGGTTGTCGGTCCTATGCACTGGCCACCTTTACCCCCCCCAAGAAATATTCCTTTTACTCAGTTCTGTTAAAGGCTGAATTGGCCCCAGGGCCACAGTGCGGCCAGAAGGATTACACCAACGAAAAATTCTAGTGACACCATCAGGGAATCGAACCCAGAACCTTCTGGCTTGTAGCGCAGTGCCTCAACCAACTGTGCCACCGCATGCCCACTCCTATTGTGTAGGACTGTAGAATTGTACCAATGTTTTGGTGAAGCACCCTGTCTCAGTCCTCAGAGTGACAGAAGTATGTCTTTGTAAACACCATAATAACATAATCTGACGGTCTAAAGTGTCGCTTTCTAACATGCTGAACATGAAAACGCATTCAACAAAGATGTCACTTGTTTCATACACATACGGTATGTGCTCTTACACTTAGGAAAGGACACAAATTACAGATGTTTAGAAAACAAGGTGCTAACAAAAATATTTGATGTGGAATAAGAAACCAACTAGATGTCACTTAGTATTATATTTATTTCTCCTTTATAAGTTGCTCAACATGTTTTGGGCCACCTTGTGCGCATCTTCAGGAGCTGACGACTTAGTGGTATTTTTCGTTGTGCTACATACTTCCCAATGGAAACACAACCAGCCAACCGGATCTGACTGCCTACACAGCCATGGCACTACACCACACGCAAAAAATACCACTAAGTCGTCAGCTCCTGAAGATGGGCACAAGGTGGCCCGAAACATGTTGAGCAACTTATAGAGGAGAAATCTAGTTGGTTTCTTATTCCACATTGAACTATGATGCACGGTCAACCACACATCAAAAATATTTGAATTTAAAAAGAATAAAATTAAGCAGGCACTTTAACATATTATGTATGGAAGAACTTTCATACTGGACAGAGCACTGTAAAATACAGGAGGCCACAGTAGGCTGAGGTGGAGGAGATGAAAGATGCATACAGAATATTGGCGGGGTAACTTCTCGGAAAACGTCTGTTTTTGGTGTTGGCATTAGCAGTATCGAACCTCTGAATTCTGCTGCAGCAATATTAAGTAGTGGACAAAGTGTCCGTTTTTATCATGTCGCAGAGCAAGGCTTTTTATCATGTAGACAGCCTGGATCAGTGAAGACATTCTGTGCCAGTTGCCATGCTCTGAGTCAAGGGGCACCACGAATTAAAAAGTGATAATTTGCAGATACTGCCCATAATGGCTGATAACTGTTCTACATTGTAGGGACCAAGACAGAGGTACATGTAACAATCCAGACTGATATAATTAATGTTGAAACTTCAACATCATTGATATAGATATTAAAAAATTCCTAAAAGTGAACTGTTGTGCTCACCATTACCACTTGACAGTGTTCTTGACTACTGGTGACATTCATCAAATAACTTCAAGTTCCAAACCCACAAATTTTATTTCACAAGCCATCTACAACATTGTTATTAAGTGACGTTCACGATGCATTTTGGACAATATTTGAGCATATTCAAGGAACAACGTCCATCATATATTAGCCCTTCAGTGTTAGCCTGGGTGCACCATAGGTTGTAAATGCATTTAAAGGTACCATAAACTTAAATTCACTCCATCTTGTGCAGTAGTTGGAAACTAAATCCCAGCGTTACTGAAGGGTTAAAACTGCCAACAACATGGCACTTGCAATATATGTCAACTTGCTCATGCTTTGACATGTAATAAGTATAGAGACGCAATGTTCTGATGTTTTTACACACTGGCTTCAGTGTCCGGGTTCTTTTACATACACGAAATAGTGCAGAAGAGCTACAGTATTTACCCGGATACCAGATAACTCTCCATTTATCACTGTCACATTCATAATCTTCAATTTTCAGAAAATACCAACACAGAATATGTTTAACTTCGTATACAATTTTAAGGTGATTCCCATTTTTCAGATAAAGAATTACAACAAACTTCCTAACCTACATTCAGGTAAATGTTATATTTTATACTACAATAACAGGGTAAGACTTATGGTCTGACTGTGACCACACCTTAAATAAATGTTCTTCTCCAAGTTAGCAGTATCTCTTGTGCCCTTAATCTGAAACTAGGTTTCCATGCCTGATAATTACATCACTCAGTGATCCCCAGATTCTGTGCGACTGTAGAATGTCCGTGAATAGGCAGCAGGTCCACGGTTGAAGAAGCGCGACCCGAAGCGACTGTTACGAAGGAGCACCAGCAGTAGTACGGTAACAGGGACAGCAACTAGCACCCCTACCAGCATGCCAATCAACAAATTTCCATCCCTCTCAGGATGGTTCCCAGCAGTGTCCAGGCACCGCATGTGGTAGTTAAGAACTTGTAACTCGTGCATCTTTCTTCCTCGCATTTCCTCTGGTTCCATACACCTGTCAAAGGACAGAAAGAGACAGTAGTTCAGTGATTCTCCAGAGAAGTTTATTCTACCTGACAGAGCTTCACATAACTGCCTTCTATATGTCTCTATGATATGTCAAAGAATTGGCCTCATTTTTTAAAACTGATACATCACCACTGTCTTGTAAAGATAAAGGTTGACACAATAAATAATACACTCTCCACAACAACTCTCCTTCATTTTGATCTATATTCCACTGCAATATGTTACAGGCATTGTCAATGGCCATCTTCTGCCAGTTCATGCCTGTATCTGGCAATAAACAAAATGACAAATTTAAACAGTAGGAATGAAATGCTCTGTCCTGCATGCCTGCTTATTCAGGCCATGTTACCTTCCATACAGACTAACATCATGGAGCAGAATGCTTCTTGAAAGACTAATAGCTCCTCAGGTACTCATGAAATTCCCCATCTTTTATGGAACTTAAGGGTTCATTACTGCAGTCACTAGAGCTTGCCACATCTTACTATCCTGAGTCAGATCAATCCAGTGCATTTTATGGCACTTAAGGGTTCATTACTGCATTCACAAGACCTCGCCACATCTTATTATCCTGAGTCAGATTAATCCAGTCCCTACACCACATCCTACTTCTTCAAGATCAATTTTAATGTTACCTTCCCATCTAAGCCTGCATCCTCCAAGTGGTCTCTTTCCTTGAGGTTTCCCCACCCAAACACTGTTTGCACTTCTCCTTTTCCCCACACACGCTACACGACCCACCCATCTCATTCTTCTCGATTTGATTACTTGAACAATATCATGTGAGTAATACGGATCATCAACGTCCTTGTTACTGCTCTCATACAGTCACAAAAATTCAAAGCATACACGAGTTTTGAGGTTTTAATAGCAGTGTAATAGAGAACTTTGGTTTTTTGTGATGTGACACTGTGTCACTAGGGCAGTGGTTCCCAACATGCCGAAGTAACATCACGAACCAGTAACCCAATAATGCAGCATCACATCCCAAAAGGCTACAGTCTTAAGATAAATATACAGTATTAAAGCAGTGCTAGTGAAGATGCACGGACACTGTGGTGACTGGTAAGCAGTTACCTTTGTTCCAGGGTAGGTTGTGCCCTCTATCTTCAGGGTCCAAGAAGCAAACTAACCCTTTCTAGAAGCACTGTAGTTTTCTGCAGATTCCTCTTATATATAATGTACTTACTGCAGACTGTCCAACTGATCGTGGATGACTTCCCCAACTGATGGTAGCAATGTGCTGACCATCCATTGGTTCTCACAATCGCACATCCAAGGATTCCCCTCTAGGATCAGAAATTTCAGAACATCCCAATGCCCCAGCAAATGTCTGTCCAGTGAACTCAGATTGTTATATCCAAGGTCCAGCTGCAAGCAGAAGCACAATTTACAGCCTGTGGGACAATAACTGGAGTTCAGTCACGGTTTGAAAATGAAGACAGTGAATAAACGGCCATTGTAGAGACCAACATCACAGTGCACAAAAAGTGAGAAAGAGATACAAAGTAAAATTGAGACAGATAAAAGATAAATGTTCATTGGAGGAGAAAGAAATACACAGTAAGTTACATCATATGATAACTCAAGCAGATAGAAATATCAATTAATGTTAACAATAATGATTGGGCTTAATAGTGATAAGAATTCACAGATGATGAAAAAACTGCCAACAAAATAAACCATGAGAAATGAAAAACAGGATAGTTGAGTAAGGAGAGACCAACTTGATGACACTTGCTTTATTATTTCTTTACTTAATGCTCAACATGTTTCAGATGTATTAACATCCGAAACATGTTGAGCATTAAGTAAAGAAATAACAAAGCAAGTGACATCAAGTTGGTCTCTCTTTACTCAACTATCAAGATGATGCACGGTCCAATAAACATAAGAAAAACAGGATATTCAGAACATAAACTAGTCCATACTTCAGGATGCAGCACATGACACTCACCTTTATGATGGGTGGCCATGCTTCTGACTCTTCGTTGTTCCTGCGTGAACTGAATGTATCAGGATGAATTGTTAACAGGCGAGGGTTATGGCTGAGGTACACTTCCTGCAGTGCTATGAGAGTTGACATGGCACCAGAGGCTATGTAGGTCAGATTTGGCATGTTGGTCATGTGAAGTTCATGCAGAAAAGGCATTTCAGACTTGAAGCTGCAGTTAAAAAGAACCAATGACTGAGAATCACTCGATCACTCGATCTCCCACATCAAAAAGTTGACATCATATGTGTTTCCCTTCAAATGTTTACATCTATATAATATGGTTCATATAAATTAAATATATGACTTTATGGCAAGTTTCCACACAGACTCTTCATTAGTATTGATTTTTGTGTTCAATTTCTAAAACAGATTCTTGTGAATTATCTTGTAAACAAGGCCAACTTGGTGCACAATTTACTCTTAGTATATTTGTTTATCACTCTGTACGTTTTTTGGGCAACTATGTGCCCATCATCAGGAGAAATAACTGTGTATATGCGACACTTGGTATTTGTCACTCTGTATGGATGACTGTCTGGCATGCAGGGTGGAATTCCACCCTGCATGCCAGACAGTCATCCGTACAGAGGGACAAATACCAAGTGTCGCATATACACAGTTGTTTCTCCTGATGATGGGCACATAGTCGCCTGAAACATGTAGAGAAAATAAATAAACATACTAAGAAAAACTGTGCACCAAGTTGGCTTTATGTACAAGATTACACAAGGATGCACAGTCAACAAAACATAAAACTCTTGTGAATTAATTCAGTAAATCAATAAAATTCTTTGTTTTATTTTGCTAGGATACAATTACTTTTTCTGTATAACGAATTTAACAAAAAGTGATCCCAAATTTATTGACAAATCATCATACCGCACTACTTGCAAATTCAAACATTCAAAATGCAGTGACATGTATACCCTCAAAATATCGCACTAGTGTATTATTCATGATTTTTAACGTTGGGCAATACTGTGCTATCTGCAGCCTTCAAGGGTTGGTAGCAGTGGGTTTATAGGTGTATCACATGCTGAGTCTGTTCATGTCCATCTGCTAGTTATAAGGTTGCTCACAAGTTTTTCATAGTGTGATTCCTTGCCAGAAACTAGTAATAAATTCTACGAAATGTATGTGTTGATATGTGACAGGGTGCACACATGGTGGGTTGGGTTGCCGGACTGAAGGTAGCTGTGTGTGTCAGATGGGCATTGCCACTTGCAGTTGGGTAACCACAACATGACAAGAAGACCTCTACAGGTGCACCACCAGTGTCACCTTGTGCACCTCACTGACTCAGGTATGAACCCGGCCATTTTTCCATTTGGTCAAAATACGCTTATGGAGGTCAGTTCTAAAAACACAATACAAAGAAGACAGTGGATGTTCTGGAGAGATGTGTCCCTGGCAGAAACATCAGCTCCTTCATTGCCACACATACCCCCATGACATATTGTAGTATCCACAATAAGGTTACACCAAAACCCTATTTATTTAGCACACGTACAGTCCATACATAACTCTATTACAACTGAAGTGTCAGGTCACTTACAAACTTTAGTATCTTACAGATGGCAAAATGATCTGCAGGAAAGACTGAAAAAAAAAAACATGCAATCAGTATTTACAGGTTTGCAGTTAGGGTAAAAGAACATCCTGTTGACTCATCACAGAGATGAGCATTACTATGTGGTCTGGGTACTTCCTAAGGAAGTAATGTGGGAAGTTGGAAAGGGATTGGGGGGGAGGGGGGGGGGTGAAGCAAGGTAGCAATATAAAGTTCATCCGAAAGTGTTTTGCTTCTCATTCCTACTGGATGAATGGCTTTGGGGTTGAGCAAAAACCTTACATGGGGTGGAGGCCAGTACACTGTTCTGTAGGCACAATGCCTACAAGATCTGGTGTTATCACAGTAGTGACATTGAAGATTTAATTTGTCTGGGTTGTGACATTATCAATAGGCAAGCAGTTTCTGACACTTCAAGTGACTGTACTGCCTTCATTTCTTGTTACCAGAATTCAGGACAAAATCAAAAAATATATATAGCTAACAAATCCAAGTTTATATATTTTGGTAGCCACAGTAACGGATCAAAACTATACCCATTAAAAAATTAACATATGACTAAATTCAGGGAATGCTTGCTGCTGGTCAGTTCAGAATATTTTGTGTATTTGTATGTCATCTAAACCATAGTTATAAAAGGATACAAAAGTAAAGTTGATGCACAAGGAAGAGATAAGAAAGATATATATATATATATGGACAAGAAGATAAAAGACCACACTGTGAAGTGAGACACAGAGAAGCAGTAAACTATTGAAATGGATCTAAAAGAGAGTGAGAGTAAGCGAGTGTGGACTGGATTAAACTGGCTCAGTAGACAGCTTCTCTGAATACAATAACGACATTTAAAAATCTACAGTAATTTCTGTGAAACACACAGACATTACTGAATACACATAAATGTCAAGCTTCCTTTGATATTCCACTGTTCTTCACACCAGCAGTAACAAAACTTGCTTCTTTATTCATCTGGGAAATACACAGAAAATTTTGGCCAAAAAACACTAAGGGAAGAACCAAATTGTGAGATACAGGTATACAAATATCTTACAGACACAGGATGTGAGGTTGTGAATTCGATTCATCTGGCTAGGGATAGGATTTAATGTCACGTGCCAACAAACCTTCAACTGACTTCCTGACATACTCAATAACTAACTGACCAACCAACAAGCCAACCATCTCCTTGGTACCAAGTCCTTCTTCAACAGCTAGGTATGCCTCAGTTAGTCAACAGATTCCCCACATTCTTGACTAAATCAGTTTCTACTAACTTCTGAAGTAAAATGCTGCTCCATGAGAATAGTGACTTCATTGTTTGTCAAATTACTGTGTCAATCACTGCAATATAGTATTCAGCCCTCTTGTTAGGATTAACAGAACCCAATTCACAAGGTTCCTTCACACTCTACATTTTGCAAGGCAGAAAAAAGTTGGAAGAGGGCATAAGATCATATGTGGAAGCATTACATACCTGGAACGGTCAAGCACGGTGACTGGGTTGTCAGAGAAGTGCAGCACTTCCAGGGCATGGGTGTGTTGCAGTGCTGCTGGGACCCGAGTCATAAGATTGCCTGTCAAGTTGAGGGTATGGAGGTATTTTGGTGTGTGTAGCAAATATTCGGGAAGGTCCTTCAGCTGTGTATACGAGAGATCCAAAGCCTGCACATAAATAGGCATGATGGAACCTGCAGGTTCACCACAGTACCCAACAAAACCTGCTCCCACACTAATCTCATTCAGCTCAATCCACTCAGCATTATGGTACACAAATTTCTGTTTATAATCGGCATATAAGCGTAACCAAACGAAGGTCAGTAAGATCAATGGTGCATGTAATATTTGTAGGAGAGATGAGAAATGCATACAGAGTTTTGGTTTGAAAAACCTGAATACAAGACATCACATGGGAATTTTAGGCACAGATGTCAGGACTATGCAAGATGACTGTATGAAATAAGAGTGACTGGTTTCAGGTCAGGTGGTGGTGAGATAATGTAAAGGTCATTGTATAAACTCCGGTACCTTCCTCCCTTTAAAAGTTTCAATCCCTACAGTCACACTAGCAAGAGCTACATATTAACAATGATATAATTAACAACTCACATATGTGCATATTTTTGAAGGTCAAATTGTCACTATGTAAAATTTCTGAAGATAGGATATCAAAATTTATCTAGGTCTAGAATTTTTGTCATACTAATTGTTATTAACATAAGGGTAATGTTACAGACAGGTATTTGAAGGATTATTCAACATATACAGAGTGTTTCAGAAGGAAACTTCAACACTTTTGGAGATAGTTCCTTAGGTTAAATTACAATGATATAACCAAAAACACTGATATCCAAACTTGGCTACACAGATAATGATGCGAGAAGAATGTGGTTCTCTCACAGTTCCATGTACTGTACCTGTTTTAAAGTGGTGTGTTATCTGTACGATGCATAGGCCCATACTTGAACTAATGGCCAGCACAAGCCATATGGAGGAAAGTGTTATAAATGAAGTACTTGGAAACCTAAAGATCATTTTTATGAAACTAGTGTCCTTTCCTTGCTTAACCGTTTGATGTCTAACGACCTTTATAGTGGTCGCACCACACCGCTAACCTCTAAACGTTTCATTTTATATATTTATTCAACAAATATAGATACTGAATATTTTAAACACGGTAAACACTGTCCGTTTTTTTCTCTTCAAAATGCAGTTTGTTTCATAATTCTAACATATTTGGTTCCTGTTTTATTCACATTTTATATACAGAGTGTGCTAAAATTTAAAAAAAATAATTCCAGCGCCAAAAGGTTAATGAACATCTTTATGTCATTCAGTTGTTTATTAGATGTTAAATCCAGGCATTAACATTACAGTAAATACATATTCTTTCCACTTGTAACACATATTTAGTAAGCAATAAATAAATAGCAGTTCTTATTATTTAAAACTTATTTTGGCATGATCTCCACTACTGTTAAACTTCAGATATAGTTAGTTTTGGTTTTATCAATGTCATTTTTCCTAAGAAACGTTCTCATGAAGTATGGCAGATTCACCCTGAAACAACTTGCATATGCAAACAAAATTTCCTACCATTCATTAGCTATCACCATTGTTTGGAGATTTAAACATACACATCACACAGGTGCCATGATTCTGTTCTAAATCCTATAATAATGTAAATCAAATATGAATTGCCAGCTTACCTCAAGATATGTCAGTTCACTAATAGCCATCACTGTTGATTGATCTAGAATACGAAGGGGATTTGAGTCCAGACTAAGGATCCTCAAGTTTGGCGTATGTTCAAACATGTCTGACTTGAGTGTATGGATAGCATTGAAGCTAAGTTTCAAAGTATGCAAATCAGTAAGTGGCGTATATTCACCCGGGGCATAGGATCCCTAAAACAAATAAAAGAAATAAATTAAAAAAAAACCTAAATGAATTAATAACAACAGTACTTCTTGTCTGCAAAGATTATATAATTGACATAGAAACCAGCCTAAAAATTATATTTCCAACATCTTTTTGTCTTCTTCTTTACCTATATAACACGACAATAAAAAGAAATAAGAGGTAAAGTAAGTCAAAACACAACTAGTTTTATTGGTGTTAATGAAACGACATGTGGAAGTGCGTTGGTATGTGGTATCCTGGGCGGGGGGTCATCCCCCTTGGGCTCTATCATTGTTGGTGTTGGTGGGAGGGGTCCGGATGGCGATTAGGTCTATGCACGTCACAAGTGTGGCGTTGGAGATCTGTAGAATAGATGTCTTGTTTGTTGGTTCTAGTGTTTGTCACTTTGGTGCTGGATATTTTGTGTAGCCCTGCCACATTCGTGTATTGTATACGGAGATCACTGTAGAACAGGCATCCTGTCTGTTGTTATAGTCACTGTGGTGCTGGATTCTGCATGTGGCACTGACACAGTCTTGTGTTGTATGTGGGAATCACTATTTAACTGACACAGTCTTTTGTTGTATATGTGGATCACTAGTAAACTGCATGCTGTCGCTGCACTGCTGTCTTAGTATATGGTTTTTGTCCGGTTTGCATGTGTAGACTGGCCTCTGTTGTTACGTGGTGGCTGTTACGCGTTAACTTTGGTAATAATAAAGAGCTTCAAATGTATGGTCATCCACTGATCTAAGTTAATTTTTTGCTATGGAAAACAAGTCATCTATTATTACAGGGTCATAAATTCCCTGAAGATCAGATGGGAGAACAATAAATTCACAGCAAGCATTGGTAAGAATTCTCTCTATAGTTCCAACAGGAGACAAAAAAAAATGCCTCAAGGTAAGGTTCTATCATAAATGGTTATGAGTAATGTTAAATCTTAGAAAGTTCTTTTGGCACAGACTTAGTACAAATTTATTATAATAAACTACGTTAAGACAAAGGACAGAGAACTTCAATACACAAATTCATCTAGAGAAGGAAGTTTTTACCTGGAACACAGCTGCATCCAGATTGGCTGAAGTAATATCATTATAACTCAAATCAAGTTCTGTCAGATTCTGAAGATTCTTGAAGGCTTCATTGTCGATGCGAACAATGCTACAGTGATGAAGTGACAGGCGAAATACTGTCATACGTGGATACTGTGTCACATGGACAAGATAATTGTTGTCCATCAACAAATCAGTAATCACCTTGCCCGTGGGCCATTCTGCAGCAATCGGGTGGCTTTTCAAATTGCGAGAACTGCAGTCAATTGTTGTGTCAGTACACGTGCAACTAACACAGACAGGATCAGCCTGTGTCAGTGCTGTGCACACTAACAAAAGCAGCAGCCACCCTGTCCAAAACTCCATGGCTCTGCAAAACAAAATTCTGTATGTGAAGTTCCCACAGCAGTAACAATATATGCCATTGTGTATGTTGGTTACATAGGTACCAACATTCCAGAGCAACCTGCTGCCTCCATGATCAGATCAGAAGTTTTATACCTTGCAGATGGAGGCATAACATACTTTCTGTTCAATTAAGTTGCTCTGAAACATCGGGGAATACTCACCCTATGGCAAACTCAGAAGACAGGAAACACTGCCAACACCATTGTGACAACCTCAAATCTCACACATCCCAGACCTTTTTTCTATGTTCCGTTGACCGTGCATCTTTATATAATCTCGTAAATGAAACCAACTTGGTGCACTCTTTATTCTTCGTGTATTTCGTCATTTTTTTTATTTATAAATTCTACATGTTTCAGACCACTCCAGGTCCATCATCAGGAGGAACAACTGTATTTATGCAACACTTGGTACTTTGTACTCTGTATAGCTGACTGTCTGGTATTTACCTGCATACCAGACAGTCAGCTATACAGAATAACAAGTACCAAGTGTTGCATAAATACAGCTGTTCCTCCTGGTGATGGACCTGGAGAGGTCTGAAACATGTAGAGGTTATAAATAAAAAATTGACAAAATACACTAAGAATAAATAGTGCACCAAGTTGGTTTCATTTACGAGACCCCAGACTTTGTTTGTACATACCTACATATATATATATACACAACACATCTGAAAGTTTGTCAAAATGATGGCAGGACATTGAATAAGTCACAAACGTACACAATATACAGAATTAGTACAATAAAAAATACTATATACATTTCATATATGGTATTATGAATCATCCTTACACACAAATATTACCAACAAAGCAAGAGGCGTGTGTATTTAAGCACTGTCTGAACGCTACTTTAGTACGTAAATCATGCCTTTTCTTCCGTGATGAATAGGATGAGTGGGCATAAACCAGTTCCATATTTACACAGGTCATTTAGACCCAGTACAGTACATATTTACACAGGTCATTTAGACCTGGTACAGTAGAGAAGAAATGATATTTTACGACAGGGGGGGGAAAAAACCTGATGCAGAAATATTTCATAATGAAACATTAAAAAGCCTGGAAAAATGGGGAAGTAGGAGCATATAATTATGATGGATGTTGGTTTATTTGTGCTGAACTTTTGGATCCACTACTACCAGCAACTGTTGACTTTAAGTTCCTCTACTAATATGTGAAGTGCTTGACGGTATCATAGTAACACTGAAACAACATTTCAGAAATGATAAAAGAAATAAAAAATGATGTGCAGAACAAACAAGTACCCAGTGCAATGATCTTATCAGAATGAGGAGCAGAAGAGGCTACATTTCAAGAACAGATCTAAAATTGGGATAAGAATTCATGATAAAGAAAAATGAGTAATACATGAAAGAACAAAGTTGTGACATTAAATGCACAGAAAACAGCAAATGACATTAATGAAATAATAGTGTAACATTTAAGATCGAAAACCAAACTGTAAGAACAGCAATAAGTACTGTTCATGATGAAAGACAACAAGCCATGAAGCAAAAATGTTATGTCTGATAAACAGAAGAATAAATAAAGAAATGAATCATTGATTCTTGGTTTAATACTTTCAACAACACACTGGTTATGCACAGTCAAATGGTAAAATTACTCTGAACAGTGAGCTGGACAGGATGTGGAAGTAAGCAACTGTGGCACATTTTAAGGAACTAACCCATGATTTACCTTGAAAGACTGAGGAAAACCACAAAAAAAAAAAACCCCTTCAGGCCAGTAATCAAATCAGGACATGCTGCATTTGAAGGAATAAGCACCGTTCAAAGTGCATTAAGACATTTAGTTGAAGACACAAACCAAACAAAGATGTCATACAAATGAACTTTTGGAATAACAAGATAACCCCCTTTGTAAAGTAAGAAACCCTGAGGCAAGGTAAAGTTGTCCCTGTACACATCATGAAGGCACATGGTGGAATAGAGGTGTGGCTCCACTCACTTTCAACCTTACCACTAGAAGGAGGGGTTTTGGTCTGTTTCAGCCCCAACTGATAAACTCCTGGAGTAGAAGAAGACCCCAGCAACCATACAGAAGGAACCCGGACAGATAGTATAAAACACATGATTCATATTTTCACAATAACACCATCATGTTGATTGTGTAATGTGAGTCACCTAACTAGATCTAGCATTGGGAAAGGTGATGATGATGGATCATATGGTTGCACCACATCTGGTTGACACTGTTCATTCCTGCATTAACAATTTACATTAAAACTCTTGAGTTCACAGAGAGTGACATTAAAATATGTAAAACATGTTTTAAGTGTTTTTATGTAAATTTTAGATTATTAAAGCCTATGTATGTGCAGTTGTTGGCGTGTTACTTAAATAAACTACAAAATGCACTGTGCAATGATAAAGACACTAATTATTCTGTCTACATTCCAAAACATTATATATCAGGCTGCATGAAAGAAACAACATTTACAGCTGTTGTGTACAGGCATAAGACGTAGTCCACTACTTGGAAAACTGAGATGATGGGAGCATAACATTAAAATGGATGCAAGCAGCTCAACAAGATCTTATCCAATTATGGACTTCAGTTTTAGTGGTGCTGAGGGTTTTATCATCATTCAGTTATATTAGCATGCACTTCCAAATATCAGATCTGATAGTACTAAAGAGCAAAATTCCACTCAAATAACCTTAATAAGATGTTGATAAGCATAAATTTTGGCCAGACTGCATACTTTACAGGATAGAAAGGCCTGTGAGGTTATGTTCACTGTGAACAGCAATTCTGAACATAACTGATACTTTTTAATAACATACCTTAGACACTAATACAACTCTACATGACATTGCAACATAAAACATCACTCTTTATCCTATGTGTCCTCTTAAAATATCCAGCGATGACTTATTTTCATAACAAACACCACATGTTTTATTTATCTATATGCAAAAAAGATAAAATAAGGACTGAAACTTAGAATATAAAATAATTACCTTTTCATGCTGATGCTTGTCATACTTGCTATTCTGACTGCTTTGTGTGAAGAGACCTGTAACACCTGTGCTCAACACAATCTTATCTTTGTCCTGATAAACTCAAGACTTATCTGTTGACTCGGAGATATCTAACACACCCTATGTCTCATCAAGGGAAACGTTACATATATCACACATTCCTGGAAGGTTTGCACTGAGAAACAATTCAAATGAGATCTAACTTTATTACAGGACAATGACAGCAACAGAAATAAATTAATATAATATACATAAATATACACAAATAATCAGAAACAAGTGAAATATAATATCTGGTCAGATGTGTGACAATGCCACAAGTATTAACAGAAGCTCATTTCATAAAATACACAGCCCTTCATATGTCACGTCAGTATACCACATATACCCTATTATCACTTCAATTTTGAAGAGAGAAAAAAATTGTTTTTTTACATAAATCGTATAAAATGCAATGAAAATTAATAATTCCACTAATCTAACTACTGACATATTAAAGATTTTTTTTTAAAACTTCCATTGGTTTCTGAAATTTTAACCCCTTTCATCATCTCTTGAATCACCAGTACAATCACAAACATATTTTGTATTGTTGTTGCAATATACACCAGAACAACCTATAGCAATTTTAATAAATAACACAAAAAAAAAACAACAGAATATGCAGGAATATAATTAGCAGACAATATTTTGGGTTGTTTTTGGGAAGGTGCATGTTGAATGTAAGAAAAATATAACATTTACAATGTCAATTCAAGTCAGTAAATTACTTACATTTGCTATCAGCACTGTAATTAGCTTAAATATGTCCTTGGGCCTCACTGCATATAATTTAATGTCTATTCTAATGGCCACCCATGTATTATATAACATTATTTACAAAAAGGAACTGCTTATTGCATTCTTGGCCCTTCATTTTTTATCACGATAAATACTTATTGGGCACAAAGCACTGTCAGAGATTACTTCTCAGCAGACATAGTCCAATAATCTGTAACAGTGAAAGGTATGAAAAGAAATATTTGGTCTGAATATTCATATATTTAACAGATTCACACATACAATCTTAAGAGTCCCCATATCTATGCTTTAATGACCAATTTAACAGATAATACCTAGAGATGCACAGATATTAAAATACACACTTTAACGTATAATCCACTAAGACACCGGAATGCTTTCGATCTTTTTCAGATCATCAGGAAGTTTACATCACACAAACATAGATATATGCATATACATCTATTGTCCTACCTATATGTGACAATTATGTGAATATTTGTAATTACATCTACTTTTATCAAATTCATGCCAATTTTCAAAACACTTATAATTCTATATTAATAACTGTCCGACGAGACGCAACACAAAGCAGTCTACTTATTGTTCTGCAAGTTCACTCTATGTGTTTTGGGTGTCAACCACACCCATCATCAGGAGTACACAAAACTGTAACTACAGCCTCCGGTACTGGTCATATTTTTTGTGCAGCTACC
>Ga0123357_10004088_pt1 | contig 16998 bp, 12 predicted proteins | sample TergutEmb28metaG_FD_89873 | JGI IMG/M metagenome (GOLD analysis project Ga0123357, IMG submission 89873) | Embiratermes neotenicus P4 segment gut microbial communities from Petit-Saut dam, French Guiana - Emb289 P4 | ecosystem: Host-associated > Arthropoda: Insects > Digestive system > Gut ... | reverse complement strand
CTCTTTTTACTGAAAGGATGAATACGGCTCCCAAAAACAGTGGTAATGTACATATATTTCAACAATATCCATAAATACGTTTCCCTGCAGCGTAACTTTTTGTCACACCCCAACCGTAGCATACCCTATCCGGCTGGAGTAAACGTTATACATAGCCAACGGCCTTTTGGTGACCTCTGTCAGACGTGGAAGCGCGTCATAGCCGTACTGGTAGCTACCGCTGAGCTGCGGCATATCACGCCTAAACTTTTTCATTATGCCCTCATCTCTCCCCCATCACTTTTCAAGCGCCTTGCAGATATGTGTGAGACCGGCATTTGTTAGTGCTCCGATTGCTTGCTGGGTATTTGAGTATTCAGAAAAGTCAAGGATCATATTACTTATCCTGATCTTGGTGAGTATGAATTTTGGGTTAACGGTAGCAGAGACATCATCGCCACGATGGTACTGAAAGACTGGGCCTAACATAGCGTCAACATTATCAGAGGTTGCTGTGACCTGAGGCGTTATCTCACTTACTTTGTTTTTGCCTAAGGCCGCCTGGGCATCTTTGGGACTATCATAAATGCTAAGCAAGATATCTGCGGCGTTTGAATCTGAAGAAGGTCCATCTGATATCTGGTAGTGGTAATACCAGAGTTTGCCATCAGAAGTGCCCTGCCCTTTATCTTCAACGTATTTCAGCACGGAGCCCGCAACATTGTCTGATTTAAGTTTTGAGCGCAGCTCGTCTAAGCTATAGGCTGGATAGCTCGCTAAAGGTTTAAGGATGGAGGTATCTATGGTGGATGCTTCAAGGACGCTGGGCTGCAGCTGCAATGCATCGCAGATTTGCTTGAGGTTTTCGCTGGTTAGCACCCCACTACGCTGAGCACTGCTTGGCTGCTCAAAATAGCCAATTATGATATTACCAATCTGCACCACCGTGTTTAAATTCCTCATGCCATCATAGGCGTAAAAAGCATCGCCGCTGCGATATTGATAAGCAGGCTTCAGCTCCGCTTTGATGCTGGGAGAAACGGTGATCGTCCGCTGCTTTTTCGCTGCGCCTTTATTGGGGTTATTCTCTTTGGAAGATGACTGTATTGTGGATGCAGCATTTTCAAAAGTGGCATAAATAGTGATGACTGCCATCATTCCATCTGCATGCCCCAAATCATTAACACTGTATGCGCACTCCCATACGCTACCTGGACTCCGCATACTCTGTTCGTCTGTGTTTTTGGTATTATCTCCTTCTGCATCTCTGATAAATGGGAGCGTCCTTAGCTTTGCTAGAATCTCGTCTTGGTCATCAAGAGATATACCTTTAAGTTGATTAAGAGGAGATACATCAACTTTTGATTTTTCAAAAGCTCCCGGTTCTGTTAATGAAGCCACTCCCCGCGGCAGAGACCGCGGGGTATCAGGCACAGCTCGCTTCGCATCGCCATCCGGTACGCAGCAGAGCTGCGGGGTATCAAACCCCAGGGGGAATGAAAGACAACCGGACATACCAAAGATGAGCAGCAGGGCAACAAAACTGATAATTGCCTTGTTGACCGCAGGCAGAATCCCTTCCTTAGCTGTTGGCGGTTGATTGTCCTGTCTTTTCTTGTTGCTCTGACTAGCTGATAACATTCTACAAGCCTCCGACCTCATAAGAGATGCTGGCTAAGTAGGCTTTTGAGGCCCATTCAGTACTCTTATAACGCTTACTCGCCGGATATCCACCCTTCTCTTTCCTAACTTTACTCACTCTTGTCAGGGTGCAATCAGCCCAATCATAATAAGGATTATCTATGTCCTTTCCAGCCCCGTTAAAGGTGCCTTGATGCGAGGCGATGTAGAGCCAAGAAAGTTGTTGGTCTCCTGTCGTAGTATCAATTCCATTTACACCTTTATTACCATGAGCAAAGATGTCTTGCAGAGAATGTAACCCTTGCCCAGCAAAAGTATACACGCTACCCCATTGCGTCCCTTTGCCTGCCATCATGTCACGGTAAAGCGCCTGCCCTTCACTAACGGCATTTGTGTAGTTAAAGTTTGCCAATACCAAACGTGTATCTCCAAACACTGTCATACCTGCACCAGTTAGATCAGTTGCTACTCGTTTACTGTATTGCATATCAAAATGATAAGCTTGTCCCGAACTCCCCCCAAAGGCATAACTTACTTCTTTGCCAGCCGAGTCGCTGACTGCCAGTCGAGCGCATACCAGGACAGACCTTATATCATTGGCTAACGTTTTCAGCATTATCTTTGGGAGTAAGTTTGCTTATTAATGCTTTTCCTTCGGGGGTATTTGCCCAAGGGGTACCCCCAAAGGCATCTTTACCAATTGATTTTACACTAGCAGGGATAGTGACCTGCTTAAGGCTGGTACAACCTTGAAAGGCACTAGTGCCAATTGTGGTCACACCGTCTGGTATGGTAATGCTCGGCAGGTTTGCACAGTCAAAAAAAGTATAGTCATCTATTACTGCCACCTGCTTTGGAATTGTAATGCTTGTAAGACTGCTACACCCGTTAAAAGCACCCCCCACAATTGATGTCACCGTATCAGGAATCACTACAGTTCTTAAGCTCGAACAGTCTAGAAATGTCTTCTCTCCAATAGACTTTAATCCCACAGGCAGTGTCACACTCTCTAGACTTGTGCATTTACCGAAAGTGCCCCAAGTCGTATCGCCCAACTTGGTCACGCCTTTTGGAATCGCGATGCTTTTCAAGCTCGTGCAATCAGTAAAAGCTCCGTCCATTGAGACGATGCTGTCAGGCAAGGTTATCTCTTTGAGGCTGGTACATTGAGGAAATACCTCATCAATAGCAGTGATGCCATCAGGAAGCGTGATGCTCGTTAGACTTGAACAGTATGAGAATGCGTTGGGGCGAATAGTATCTACCTTGGCAGGAATATTGATGCTCTTTAGGCTTGCGCATCCTGAAAAGGCACCATAACTGAAAAAATCAACACTATCCGGTAAGATAATCTTCTCGATCTTATCGTTTCCAGTTGGTTTATACCCAATGAAAGTATCAAGGAAACGTACTTCTCTGCTTGATCCAAACGCGCCAGTATAAATCCATTTGACAGGTTTCCCCTTTATGGTATCAGGAACTACTACTGTTTTGCTACGACCTGAATATTGAGTGATAGCCATATTGCCATTCATGACCTCATATTTAAGTCTTTGCTTTGGAGAGTTAATAAGGTTCACAAACATGATAGCTCCAATAGCAATCACCGCTACTGCCACAGTAAGATCAGCGATGAGTATCTTTTTCGACAAAGACATGGCGCCTTTTACTTGCCTGCCTCAGACAGAGCGCCTGCAATATAGGCCTTTGTGGCAAGCTCAGTGCTTTTATATCGTTGTCCTGTAACGGCTTTTCCATTTTTGTCCGTCACTGGCCTTACTTTAGTCAATGAGCAGTCGGACCAGTCGTATGTTGGGTCATCAATATGCTTGGTAAGCAGGTGAGAGGCAACAAATCCAGAAACTGCTCCTTCTACACTTGTATCAGATCCAACTACACCCTTGTTGCCATGGGCAAAGATATCTTGGAGAGAATGAAGACCCTTGCCGATATAGTCCTCAAATGCTGCATCCTGGGGAGCAACGGCTAGTGCGCCCATCAAGTCCTGATGAGCTGCGGTAATACGGGTATCACAATCAGACCAGCCCACAACAAGGCATACAACAGTGTCCTCTCGATTGAAATGAAGCTTTGGCTGCCCCCCTGGTAAAGCATGACTGCTACCCTGCGGATCATCAATGTAATTATCAGCATTAGCGATTGATTTGGCCATCGCGACCTGTGCAGCAGTGGGAGTTTGACCCTTTGGCACAATCACCTCTAATGCCCATTGAAAGGTGCCATTATAATTCTTGTTATGCGTCGATGTTTGATTGAGCTGCGGAAGCAACTGTGTCGGCGATTGCCACTTCTTCCCCGTTGGGTCCCCACTGTGAATTTCCCCGCCCCACTCTCCTAACCTGTCAACATACTGCAGCGGGTCACTCATGCAATAGGCATAGAGATTACCATTTTGCTTGATAGCATCAGTATCAGGCAAGAAGAGGATGCTATCGCCATAGATCATACTAAAAGTATTCCAGTGAGTATCTGGTCCGGCAAAGCGACCTGAAGCAGAGTCGTATTGGCGAGCTTGGGCGAAGTAGCTGTCCGCTATGCCATCAAAGCTGTATCCAGTATAACCAAAAGGCTGGGAAACACCTTGGTTGACAGACAAGTCTGCTCCAAACTCATCATAGAGATAACTGTCCAGAGGCAGTCCATCTGCTCCCATAAAGCGCAGGGGACTACCGAGATCATCATGCAGGTAGGTACGGGCCTCTGCCTCGCTGGCCTCAGCAGCAATCATGCCGTCCCAAAGGTAGTCTTTAGTACTGGCGCCATCATCAATCTGGAGCACGTTATTGTATTGCTGAGTCAAATCAAGCAAGTAATCAATGCACTTAGTGGGATTGAGGCCATCTTCTATTTGCTGTCCGATGCGAGAACCGAGCCCATTATAGAGATAGCTTGCGCTTTTTCCTGCAGCATCAGTAACAGATGTCAGGCGATTGAGCGGTCCATACTCATAGCTACGGGAGAGCACTCCGTCAGTAAGTGTCTGGATCAGATTACCCCGCTTATCATAGATTAAATCCTTGACTGCTTCAGAGCCTTCAAGATGTATCAGTTGGTTCAATTGGTTGTAATGGTAGTCTGTCCTGCCTGCTGGTTCAGTCGTGAAGCTACGATTGCCGTATGCGTCATAGCCGTAAGCCTTCTGCAGCTTACCATCTTTGCTGACCTCTGTCAGATGGGAAAGAGCGTCGTAGCTGTAAGCATACTCGCCGCTTGCTTCAGGCATGCCGCGCCTGAAGGTCTCGATGCTGCTCTTGCGCAGTAGGCTGTCGTAGTTGTAGTTAAGACTGTCCAGTATACCCTGGCTGTCTGTGTGGACAAGCTCGGCCAGAAGTCCTGTCTCATTGTAGGAATAGCTGGCAGCAGTTCCGTTGTTGAAAAGCTTTTCTGTCAAGCGACTACTGGAGTCGTAGTTATAGTCTATATGGGTGTCTCCGTCATCAAGACTTGCCAGACGCAAAGCCTCGTCATAGCTGTAAGCAACTTGTCTGCCACCGGGATAGGCAATGTTTGTACGTTCGCCTGATGGCCCAAAGGCGTAGCTGACTTGCCTGCCTGCCGGATCTGTGACTCTGGTGGCGCGCCCTATTTCGTCAACATCTATGGTGGTAGTTCCTATCCAGTCTTTGATTTGGGTCAGTTGACGAAGCACGTTGTAGGAGTAGGCTGCCTGCTTACCATCGGCGTAATCAACTTGAGCAAGTTGACCGGTGATGTCATAGTCAAACTTGGTCAGATAGCCGTCCTTATCCAGTTTAGTTACGGGCTGTCCTGCCGCATTGTAAGAATAGGCTTCTGTAGCGCCTAATGCGTCGGTAATTTCCGTAATGCGGCCCTGAGCTGTGCGCTTATAAGTGGTCAGACGCACTTGTAAGTTTTGTGCGTTAAGTTCGTTTGCTTCAAAGAGATCTGAGAGTTGTTTAACAGAAGCAATAAGACCACGTTTATCGTAGGCGTATTCAGTACGCGTACCTATAGGATCAGTCGCTGATATCAGCTTGCCTGTTGGCGACCAGGAATAACAGGTGGTATTACCTTGGGCATCAGTAACAGAGACAACACGTCCTGCGCTGTCGTAGGAATATGTAGTTGTCTGCCCTGTGCTTGTAGATATTTGGGTGATGCGATTTAGGCAATCATAGCAATAGGTTAGCGTATAGCCATCCTGATCGGTGCGTGAGGTAAGGTTTTTGGCTGCGTCATAGTTATACGCCTGATACCTGCCATCCGGATAGGTCACTTTTTTAAGAAGGCCTCCGGGCAGGTAGTCGTAGATGGTCATAAGCCCTGCAGGGCCAGTGACACTTGCCAGTTGCCCTAAGAGCGTATAGCTAAAGATGCTGACAGCTCCTGTAGGGTCAGTTGCTTTTATCAACTGACCGGCTAGGTCATAATCACGCAAATACTTATGTCCCAAAGCATCGGCGATGCAGGTGATACTGCCCAATTCATTGTAGGTCGCAGACGTTTTTGCTCCGTCTGGTTCTGTGACTTCTATAGGACGAGACAGCGCGTCATAAGAAATATGAGTTTCTTCCCCTCTGGGACCTGTGATCTTAGTTCTGTTACCTGCGGCATCGTATTCGTAGCACTCGACTGTAATCCCTTCTTCATCGGTAACTTTTATTGGTCGATTGAATTGGTCATATTCCGTATGGGTACTAAAGCCTTCTGCATCAGTACGACAGATTGCGTTTCCCATAAGGTCATATTCAAGCGTTGTAGTATTACCCTCTTGATCAGTGAAAGTCTTTGGTCTGCCACCAATGTGATAACCATACTGAATGATAGAGCCATCAAAATCAGTAATCTTTACCGGCCTGCCTAAGGCATTGTAAGCGTATGTGCGCCTGCCTCCTGCCGCATTGATGATTTCTGCGAGGTCTCCCTTGGCATTGTAGGCAAAGGTGGTCTTATTGCCTAAAGGATCAATTGCTGCTGTTGGTTGGCTGCGCTCGTCATATTCAAAGATAGTGGTACCGGAAGGGTCAGTAACTGAAAGAGGATTGCCCCGCTTGTCATAAGTAAGTTTGATCTTTGACAGGTCAGGTAAGGTAACCTCAGTTGGAAGCCCTGTTTTATCACGTTTTGCTTTGGTAGTCCTGCCTAATGCGTCATAAAGCTCAGTTGCGTTGCCGCGCTCATCGTAGAGCGCCTTAAGCTGAGGTATGCCACAAACGATTACTTCTGTGGGGCAGTTAAGCTCATTGTAGCTGGTAGTGAAGACCTCACCGAGCGCATTAGTAAAACCTATCTGATTGCCACGCTCATCATATTTGTATGAGGCTCTATTGCCCAGCTTGTCAGTATATGAAGTCAGTTGATTTTGATCATCATAGACTGAGGTCTCTGTACCATCTGCGTATATGGTCTGAACACTGCGGTAGCGATCATCGTGAACATAGGTAATCTCATTGCCATTTTGCTCAGTAAAGGTGACGCTTTTTGTATCGTCATCATAGACTGAGGTGGTCTTTCCTCCATCAGCCATCTTTTGGGAAATAACGCGACCTTGGTCATCATATTCGTTTTCAACTGCGGCAATGCCTAAGGGATTGGTAACCTGGATGATCTTGCCTACTTTATTGTAAGTATAGGTATAGGTATTGCCTTCTTCATCAGCAGACGATGTCAGCAGTCCTTCGCTGTAAGCAAAGCTAAGTGTTCTGCCAGTATTATCTACAACTTGGGTAAGCCTGCCTTTTTCATAGCTGAAATCAAAGTGAGCTTCTGAGTCATTTACTACCGTTTCTAATTGTCCAGATTCGCTGTAAAAAAACTTTAGGTAGTGATCGTTTCTGTCGATAATCTGATCAAGCTTTCCTTCTGCATCGAAGATATAGTTCAGGCCGGTATGAGTACGATAAAGCAGACAGCCGTCCTCTTTCTCCGTGAGGCTTGCATTTTCTTTCTGGAAGTGGCGCCAGACACCTTGGTCATCTTTCTCGAATATTGTCCGCTGACCATCCTCTAAGATAAGAGTGATCTGATTATCCTGTCTTTGAGCACTGACCTCAAAGGCATGTGTCCAGCCTGATCCCAGTGCCCCCTCGCGTTCTTCCCTGCTGTTATAGGTCATCAAAAATGAGAAGGGGAAGTAGCCTTTGGAACTTAAGTATTCTCTTTGATAAACGAAGTTACCGGTAGACATGTTGACCGGATCGCCGCCATAATAGCAGTTGTAGTTGACGCCCAGCATGACTGCAATGATTACACTCAGCGCATTTTTATCTGCAAGAAGCGCTTCTATATCACCAGGTTTCATACCAGCCGCTTTGAAGTAGGCCATGGTGAAATCAGTCCAGGCCTTCATGTCTTTAGGCTTCTTCCAGCCTTTCATGATAGCTTCAAGCAAGTTTACGTCATTGGAATAATTAAGCAGAGCAGTAATGAATCTGTGCATCTTTTCCTGTTCATTACTGATGGTTTTTTGGCGAGAGTTTGCCATCTTTGAAGTTATGCGTGATGTTGTCTCAAGGCTATTCGCAAGTGTCTTGATCTCTTCTAGCTTCCAATAGCTGTCCTCAAGTTTTTTGGCAATAGCAGCAGCGTCACTGGAAGCTGACACTGCTTTTGAGCGAGAGAGACCGATCCTCCCTCTAGATGCATCCATCGGACAACCGAACACTTTACCGATCGCGACGGCTTTAGCTTGTGTTGTTGCTGCACGAGTCAAAAACTTGTTGAGGGCATCACGAAGACTTCGAAGATTTGCTAACTGAGAAGCAAAGTCATCCCTACACTTGCCGTTTTTCAACTGAAAGCTCTTGGAGCTTTTTCCTGTCCATCCTGAGATGGTCAGGTTATCATTAACATTAAGAAAGGCGGCGCTTGCTAGCATCATGCTATCGATATTTTCGGTAAACTTGGTGATCGCGGCCTTAAGCACCGCAAGATCAATCTGGAAGGTATCAAGAGAAGCCATAATCATCTATCCCTCGCGGCCCGCTCAGCGGCCTCAGCATCTGCTTTATATCCCCTCAGATCACTTTGATTACGCTTTAACTCGCTTATCGCATCATTAACTGCATTCAGTAGGGAAACATTGCCACTGTGCGCATCATAGTTTTGTGACCTGAGCTCAGTTTGTAGCGCGCTGCTGCAACCCACAACAAGCGCAGCTTTAATATCGGTTGCCAGAGTATTAAGTTGCTTATCTATGGTGGCATCCGTCTTGATAATTGCATTAAGCTTGTCGCGCATGGAGACAAGGCGCGTCATATCTCTGTCGGCTTTGCCAAGCTGCTTGGTATAATATGAAGAAGAAGCAAGACCCATGGCTCTCACGCTCTTTTCTGAGGGGGGGTAAGGTAGTCCCGAAAAAGACTTCCTGCCATGCCCGCATCTGCTGCCATTAATACATCTTGAGCCTGGAGAGTTTGCTTGGAGATAGTGGTCGTCATGAACAGGCCCATCATCATGTCTTTAGTCAGCTTGTTTACTGCGTCCTGAAAAGCAGCGCTGCTATCTCCGCGCCACACGTTGGCTAATGCCTTAAAAAAGGCCTGCTGTTCATTTTGAAGCTTCTGCATTGTTGTAATGGCAGTTTTCTGTGACGCTAATACAGTACTGAACGCAGTCGGATCCATCTTGACTTGACCAGCATACATACCAATCACATCCTGTTATACAAAACGTGCGCCATTTAAAGGTGCTCTTTTCTTTTCTTATTTACAGCGTGTTGATCTGAGAAGCGATCTTGGCGTCAGTGTCTTCGATGATGTTAGCTACGCTTACCAGTTGTTTGTTGATCTGGTCAAGCAGATCAGCAAATTGTTTGATTTTAGGAGTGAGGCTGTTATATTGATCATTAAACTTCTGGAAAGAGGAACCTGACCAGTTGGCGCTGATCGTAGCCTGCTCTTTGTTCAGTGAATCTAAAATCGTGCGCACATCTGAGGCGCCCTTGGTATATTTGCCTGCTGAAGTCCTCAACTCTGAAGGGGTAAGCTTGATTTGTCCTGATGCCATGGTAGTTCCTTTCCTCTTGTTTGGCTGTTGCTCCTATATTACACTATTCGCTTACTTCCGCTGCATTATCTGCCCGTATCCTGCGGATGGCGTCAAGGTCAAGGGTACATTTTTCTTGCAAGTCGCCCTCATAAAGTACGGTTTCTTCTACAGCAATCCTGACTTGCTTTTTCTTATTTGTAAGCGAAACGCGCGGAATTACATGATACGAGGGGCTATCTGGCGCCATCAGTATTACGCGCTTTTTGATATCACAGGTCCAGACATCTTTTGTTTTGCGGATGTGCAGGCGCGCATATTTCTCATCATTATGCCCCACAAGTTTGGCGTTTTTATTCGACGCATAGACCACAACGATGACTGCACCAGCAGCCAGAGCAGCCAGGGCTGCGATGAGCCAGTTCTTTGATTTAGCTGGCGCGCGTGTATCTGTCGGGGCCACGTTGCCTTGAGAGACCGGCGTTGCCGTTGTGTCTCTTGTAGTATAGACCGCAGAGATGACCATCTCCGTATCCCCATCAGGCACCTGCCCGCGATAACTTGCTGTTGCCTCATAGTAAGAGGTCGTAAGATAACTTTCAAGCCCCCTGAAGGTCAGCGTGGCAGAATAGCTGTTTGGAATACCATAGCTGTCTGTCCCAGTAACTTTAAAGGTTACGCCCGCCCGATTAAGCACTTTTGTAGTCGTTGCCCCCACAGCTGAGCCGCTTGAGACGCTAAAGGCATGCGCCGTAGGAAGACCTTCAACCTCATTGGTGGGCAGATTATCCAGCGTAAGGGTTTTATCAACTTTACGATCCACAGATTCCAGTATCGCCTTTGTCGTTACCCCAATTAGAGGGATATCCCCGCTATAGGACGCCTCATTAATGTGGTGAAAGGCAGGAAAAGCCTTACGAATGGCAGGCTTTCCCTGGTTGTAAGTTGCAATCGGTATCGGACGCATTTCAGCATAAGAGTAACTTTTATACACAGCCCCACGTGCTGATGGTTTTGGGTCTGCTTTGCTTTGCAGATAAAACGTCTGCCCATCGGCATCAACGGTATCTGGTATGACAGGTATTCCTTCGCTGGAGCGATAGTCCCAGGTTCGCGTAAACTCGCTATCGCTTGATTTTTCATCGGCTGTAGTAACAGCAAAAGCCGTTGAGCTTATTAATAGTGACACTACAAACCCGCAAAGGAGCGCTTTCAACAAAACGGGGGCTACTTTTGTGCGCTTATGCATCCTGTCTATCCATCCTTAAAGTCAGTTACTTACGGAAAAAGGCCTCAAACGGTTTTATCAGTCGTCTGCCAAAAAAGCTTGAGATCTCACCAAGGGTAAGTCCTTTTTGAGATACCGCAAAGTAAAGTACCATCACAGCAGCCGTCAGAAGTAATGAGAAGATAACTACTTTTATGTTGTCAGCAAACACATACAGCGCCCGCCGCAAGAGAGATCGTTGTGTCTTGGGTTGTGGTTGTTGCTCATATTTCTTCTTTAGATCCTCGGTCTGAGACTTCTCTGAACTTACCGCCTCAGCCTCTGCAGCTTTTGTCTTCTTGAAAAGCCCCCGCTTTGGAGCTTCTTTAACCTTAGCAAGGCTTTGCGGGTTTTTGATTCCCTCATCAAGCTTCGCCTTCAGGTCAGCATCATCACGCAATAACGAGTAGGCGCCGGACAAAGATAGCTCTCCGGCTGCTGCCTCAGAGATGTCGCCGCCTTCAGAGATGATAACTACAAGAGCAACCTCACTGTTTACTGAACGTACTTTTTCAATGGCAGCTTTCAAATCCCCCATCTCAAGGGCGGGACCGTCGATCACTACCGGCGCAGCGCCATCCTGAGCCGCACGTGTCACTGAATCAATAAGATCAGCACGGATCTTTACCGCAGGGGCAGCTAAGACCTCATAGTCAAGGTCCTCTAAAAGAGTCCTAAGACGCCCCCGCCTGCCGGGTGTAGATATGAGCCAGATTGTGGTTTTCACTTTAGTCTCCGGGTCCGCTTCTCAGAAGCTGTTATCTCGGGCGTGCGAGTGTCTGGACGAGAAAACCCGTGCCAGTTCTCCAGCTTGCCATTGGTTGCACCGGTATGCTCTGGGATACTTATGCGCCGATAAGCAAAACCGGCTACAGTCAAAACTATCAAAAACAGGATTATCCAGGGGAACGGATGCGCTATATCTCCAACATTACCCAGGCTCGTAACAGGAACTGGCAGCCCTGAGAGCTTAGAGTAACCCGTGGGCAGAGGGTGCTGGGGCACAGGCGCAAAGGTACCAATGACGCGTGTTTCTACTTTTGTCTCATCTTCATCGGTCAGAATGAGATTACGGGCAATATGCACGGTTACCGACCCATAAATCACCGTATCAGTACTAATTGCACTCTGCTCTGTCTTGATACTCCCATTAGTGCGCTTGACTGGTACGGCCTCAGTCTCTTCTGTTGATACCGGAAGAGGATCAGGACAATAGACCATGTAGGTAAGTGGTTCAAGACCAGTAGCGGCAGCAGCGCCTTGTGCAAAATCGGCGCGCGCGGAATTCGGCGTCCAGTTTTCGCCGCCTTTAGTAGTAGTGTTAGATGAAGTAAACCCCTTCTCAACAGAACCGTACTCAAGGCGGATCGCGGTCAGGTATTCACCGGAAGCAAGATGTAAGTCTGAGACGTCAAAGTGAATCCTTGCCGTGGAAGTAACATCCTCACTCCAGAGCTTAAAGCCGTTATTAGGCCAATCTTGTTTATTGCCCGGATTGTTTGGATTGGCCGGGTTTGTTGATAGGGCCATCACGTTTGAATACGACTTAGCATCATTGGTCTTGTTGGTCTTGTACCACAAATTGAAGTACCCGTCGCTATCCCCGTAGACGATAGGCGTCCAGAGTTCTTTAACGCGAATCTGATTTTTTGCCACACCCTCAAGTGGATCGTCAACAACAAACTCATCAGCGCGGAAGTTTGAAGTAGACCGGAAATCAACATCATAACGATAAAGCTCTTCTGAACCGGTTGCGGTGTTATTTGTACCCTCTTCACCAGGAAGCGCGACATAAGCTGCGCTGGTCCGGTCAATAGTATGCTTATCAACCTCACATGAGGTGCGAATCTCATCATTGGTAAGAGGAAGCACCTGAAGCAAGTGATTACCCTGAGTTCCCTGAGTTGTTGTGTCAACCGTGAAGAAATGCTCAATTGGCATGCCCGATTCTTCCGGCGTTGCATAATGAGGATTAGGACGTGTCTCTATAACCTTGTAGTCACCAAAGGCAAGCTTAATAAAGTCTATCTTTCCTTTGGCGTCAGTCTCAAGCTTCTGGACCTCCTCCCAGTCAGGCGTACTGCTCCCAGCTACCGGATGCGCCTGGTAAAGCGTGAATTCTGCTCCTTCTATCCCCTTGCCTGAGGCACTATCTTTTTTGTCTATCTCGACCTTGGTGTAGTCATCCTTCACCTTGAGATCTGCCTGAACTGTTTCAACACTTGTATCATAATCCAAAGAAATTGGATAATCAGCTTCATCAACCAGGTAGCCAACAGGAGCAGCCAGCTCGTGGACGGTATAGCGGCCTAAGAAAAGGGGCTTAGACGGCGCCGCAGCTGTCGTAGTGGTCACGACCGTATCAACCAAATCCCCCTTGTAGGCACGCGTGGTTCCATCGGCCGTTATGATATCTTCTGCAGCATAGATGCCGTAGGTAGCCCCGCCCAGAGTCTCGCCAGAAACGCTATCATGCTTGATGATGTTTATTACTCCCATCTGAGGAACATCTGCATTAACGATGATGATCGGATTCGTAAAAGGCATATTTTTGCTTACGGCAAAAGGGATGTCATCAGAAAGCAGGTAGCCTTTAGGCGCGATGACCTCATGCAAGAAATAGTTGCCATAGTCAATAAGCTCAGGAAGCATGAGCGTACCATCATCATCGGTATACCAAGTATCAGAAGTCACCTCCTCAGGAGTATGTTGGGTCATGATATACGGCACACCGTTACTTTCAAGTATCTGGAAAGCGGTACCCGCAAGGGGAATCACTTTTCCCGTTGTGGCGTCTTGTTTAAGTATCTGGACCGCCGCAGTGACTTTAGTGTCATTTAAGTTGAACTTTGTGTATTGCCGATCGACAGAGATTGTTACCTGAAAATCATCCACACAATTAAGGCCCGCAGGAACCGTTGAGGCGACCTCGTGGACCGTATACGTGTCATAGGGTAGCGCGCCATATGTAGCACCCGGCAACTGCGCAGATGTTGGTACCAGCGAACGCGTTGAAGCATAGCCATCCGCATCTGTTGTGATGGTATAGACTTTGCTTGTAGTCTTTGAAGTGATTGCAAAACTAACATTAGCCAAAGGATTTTGAACGACCGGTCGACCAACATCATAGGTCTTTATAAGTTCAATATCACCACCGACGACTTGTTCTTTCTGGACAGTTGTAGAATTGCCTACCTGAGATTGCGAGCCAAACAAATTGCCCTCGAGCTTGTAGCCATAGCTGGTGTTAGTTGGATCGACCACAACACGAGTTACGAAAACAGTCGGACTGTCAGGGAGTAGATAACCGGGCGAAGCTTTAGTTTCGGAGTAAACATACGTGCCAAGAGGTAAAGTAGGGTTACCGCTTCCATTAGTATACAGCGTACTTCCAGATACGCGATATGAGGCATTATTGAAAGATACATTCCCATTGCTATCAGTCTGGAACACCCATGTTCTTGTCGGTGTACCCGACTGAGCTGCAGCAGCAGCCGTATTGTAATACCCAGCATAGTATCTGACCGTGAACTGTGCGCCAGCGAGACTGGCCGCCCCTTGCGGTACCTGCTTACCTGTCACTGCATCCACCTTATACACGTAAGCCGATGTCGGATTATTGGCCGGTTGGTCAGTTGCCGTAATCGCGCCGGTTCCACCAGGAGCTACCGTGGCAGAGTAGATTTGCGTATCCATAAGATAGCCTTGCGGAGCAGTTATCTCTTTGACGTAATACGTATTTGCCGGAAGACTTTTTGAATTTGGAGTGCGACCATTAGCTGCAGTAGTCAGTGTATCGAGTACGTTAGTTCCTGCGTTTGCATTTGCTCGACTGCCATAAATACCATAGACAGCTCCTGCCAGCGTGTAGCAGGAATTACTATTCGTAATCGAAGTATTCCCACTGGATTTCGTAAGAGTAATCAACGCTGGTTGCGGAGCATCCTGGACATTAAGTGTTACAGTGCTTCCGCTGGATACAACAGCAGAATAAACTGTTGCGTTAAGCGTGTAGCCTGTCGGGGCCGGGGAAAGTTCCTTAACATAGTAAGTGCCAGCTGCAAGAGCGCCGCTTGTTGCACTCGCTGAGGTTGCCCCTGACAGCGTAAGCGTAGTCACCCTGTTAGTATTTGCATTAGCATTAGCTATGCTACTGTATACGCCATAACGCGCGCCGTCAAGAGAATAATTACTGTTGTTGCTTATAGCAGTGTTTGAAGATGTCTTTATGATCCGAAGATAGCCGCTGATTGAATCTCCAACCGAATATGCCATGTCCTGGTATCCTGTGCTGTGCCCCAGGGTATAGCCATAATACCGATGTTGCGGGGTGTAACTTGCGCTAATCAAATAGTTAACAGCAGCAATGCCTTGTGCATTACCAGCCATACTGCTGGGGCTATATGTTGTTCCATAACCCGTGGTATTTGTTAGCCAAAGCGCAAATTGTGTGATGTGCCGCGCATTTACTGCACTGAAGGCTACGCCATTAATCGTCGTATTGTTTGGATAACCAAGATCGAGAATTATTTCCTGACGCAAGGGTAGCTCCCCCATAAGACTATAGTTCTGACCAGCAGGCGCCGCACGTCCCGCACTAAGGCAGTAGGCCACCGTATTATCACCGGCCCTGAATAGATCATCTGAAGCCACTCCAGATAAAAACGTATATCCAGCATTCCCATCTGTTGTAAAAGTCATGGAGGAAGGGGCTGCCTGAATAGTTTTCGAACTCGTAAGGGTGAGGAGCGAAAGCGCTATTGCAACAATAAGCAGCCGTGCCACTGCTGTGCGCAGTTTAGTCGGCAGAGGACGGAAAACCATGAAATGACCTCCTATTTTTGTGTAGTATATAATGCCAAAGCGCTACTGTGTTACCAATAGCGATTTGGAAGCATTGCAATAGCATAGTAGGTATAACAAGTAATAAAACCACAACAGCGACAAAAATAATAAAACTCATAACTACTTCCAATGCCCAGGGACAGTCTCTGTCCAGGCGGCACTAACAAGAACCTGTTCGTCATAAGCAGCGGTAACAAGAACTTTCCGAGTGGTTGTGGTTGCGGGTGTAACAACAATGGTTTTTTCAAGAGTAGTACAGGAAACTGGCGTACCGGCATGCATCATGGCAAACATGTATGCGTCGCAATCAGTAATATTGTCAAATATTTTGCCATCTGAAGTCTTGTAGTAACTAACCGTCTCTGTCACCGCTGGTACCGTCACTGTCTCAGTCTTATACACTGCATCATGATGTACCGTCTTATATACCGCCGGATGTTTGATTGTTCGTGCTGGAACCCAGGTTTTTCCCGCATTGGAACCCGATGAACCACCGGAACCAGAACCGGTTGAATTGCTCGGATTCGTTACGTCAGCTACGTTAGATGACGGTTTTGGAGCCGTTACGCTTTTTGCCGCTTCTCGCGCTTTTTCCGTAATAAAAACACTGGATTCCGCTTTAGCCCCAAGAGCCTTCTGATCTGCCAAGGCCTGAGCTGCCGCCTCAGGATGCGTCTCAAGATAAGCCTGGTAGGTTTTTTTGTAACCATCAAGGGCCTTTTGAAGTTCATCCGCTTTACTGCGATCACCAAGAGCGGCAATATCCTCGCTGGCTAATACAAAGCCCGCCTGGGTAGCCTTTGCTGGATCCTTACATGCTTCTACTGCAGCGTAGGCCTCGTCATATGTAACAACTTTGGCTGTTTCAGTAGCGTTAGCAGAATTTACCCCAAGAGAGGCACCAGCATTTGGCGTGGAGGGAGTTTTCTTGCTGCAAGCAGTAAGGGGTAGCGCGAACAAGAGAGCTAAGACAACCACCCCGATCAAAAAGACCGATCTTTTCAAATTGCTGTTCTTCTTCATAGGAATCCCTTCTTACCACACCTAAAATATACCACTAGATCAGATGGCGCTACATGCCTTACAGCGTGTTGATCTGGGAAGCGATCTTGGCGTCGGTGTCTTCGATGATGTTAGCTACGCTTACCAGCTGCTTGTTGATCTGGTCAAGTAAATCAGCAAATTGGTTGATCTTAGGAGTGAGGCTGTTATATTGATCACTAAACTTCTGGAAAGCAGAACCTGACCAGTTGGCGCTGATCGTAGCCTGCTCTTTGTTCAGTGAATCTAAAATCGTG
>Ga0123357_10004087_pt1 | contig 16999 bp, 15 predicted proteins | sample TergutEmb28metaG_FD_89873 | JGI IMG/M metagenome (GOLD analysis project Ga0123357, IMG submission 89873) | Embiratermes neotenicus P4 segment gut microbial communities from Petit-Saut dam, French Guiana - Emb289 P4 | ecosystem: Host-associated > Arthropoda: Insects > Digestive system > Gut ... | reverse complement strand
TATTCCATGTCATCGTCACCAAGGCGGCAATTCCCCGGGATATAAACGGGACAAGGATGAGCAGCGCGACGCTGGCCCGTAAAATCAGTTTTAAATGCAGGTTATTAATCATTTCTCTCTGACTCTTTAAATATGTCATCCAAAAAACCGCAAATAAATGGTCAGACTATTTTGCATGTTTTTCATCGGGTTGTCAATCCCGATTCCAAAGGTGTGGTCTTTGTTAATTATATATTTATTATACTTTAAACTCTGTCGTGGCAGAAAGCGGTAGGAACATTTGCCCCCGCGGGCGAACGGCGATGGGGACCAGGCTGAGTGCGCCGGCGACCGCATCCATTCCGTCATCGTGATTGACGCCGGCATCCGCGCTCCATTCCTCCATTTCGGTGATTAATTTCGTTCGTTTGATGCGAACGTTGGCGAATAATCGCCCGGTGGACAGCAAGGGTTCGATGGCGTCCAGGATTCTTTTGTCCTTGTTCGTCCGGCTGACGATTTTTTGAATCACGATGGGTTGCCCGCGCGCGGCGGCCGTATTCCGCATGATTTCGGGAAGGGCGTTTCCAATGCCGTTGACCTCGATAGCCAAGTGACGTTGAGCATGTCGGGTCAGGAAATCCAAAACGCGGCCGCATTGCGTCGCGAACGGGTGCAGGTCGTCGGCCGCGGTTGCCAAATATTTGATATCATGGATAAACGCGCGCCGGTTTTTGTCGTCGCGAAAGATGATGACGACCACGCTGCCGTCCGCGCCCGTCTTGCCGCTGGACGGGTCCCAATAACAGGCGACGCCGGTCAATTGAAAATTGAAAGTTGAAAATTGAAAATTATCATCCGTATTATCATTTTCAATTTTCAATTTTCCATTTTCAATTTTTGCGCTTCTTGGGTCGAATTCGCCGTTATAGAATTTCAGCGCGTCCGGGTCCAAGCGCGCGCGGTCGGCGGAAATAAAGCAAAGCATCATTTGGGACGCGAAATACCGCTGTCCTACCGTCGCGCGCAGGTCGTCTATCTTTTCAGGTGGGAACACGGCCGGCCAAGCGGATGCCCCCGATTCGTTCAGGATGGGGATGCGCAAGGCGCGATAGCCTTTTAAGAATGGGTGAGAGTCGGACATTTGAAGGCAGGAAGTTTGAGGTTTGAAGTTTGAGGTTTGAAGTTTGAGGTTTGAGGTAGGAGGAATAAGAGATAAAAATTAAGATTTATCATTGTCCATTATAATGGACAACATATGTCTTACACCTCAAACTTCAAACTTCAAACCTCAAACCTGTTGGTATCAGGTTGTGTTTTGTTAAAATTAATTTTATAATCAAAGCATGAATACCGCGTTGCGCGATTTTTTGGGCACGGATTTGCAATTTATCAAGGGCGTCGGACCCGTGCTGGCCGCGCGTCTGGACGAATTGCTGGGGGGGCGTCGCGTTTTGGATTTCCTTCTTCACCGGCCAAGCTATGTCAAGCCGCGCGGGATGTCGGACACGGTGCTGACCGCGCAATCGGGCACGGTCATCACCATTCCGGTTCAAATTATTTCCCACAAAAAAGGCGGTGTGTTCAAATCCGGAAAACGCGCGCCGACCCAGGTTGTCTGTCGCGACAAGATGGGCGGCGAACTGATTTTACAATTTTTCGGCGTGTCGTTTCTGGATTACTGGTTGGAAAAATTGCCCATCGGGGAATGGCGCATCGTCAGCGGCCGGATGGATTTTTCCGGCACGCACACCTCGCAAACACGCGGCGGGGCGCTCATCAATCATCCGGACTTTATCGAAAAAATCGAAGACCGCGCCAAGATTCCGGAATTTCAGGCGATTTATCCGATTAGCGAAGGATTGACCCAGCGCGTGATGGCGAACGCCCGTGACGCGATATTTGCAAAACTATTCCCCCCCAACGGGGGGGTGTCGCCCGAATGGGCGACAGGGGGGGTATCCGAATTTTTTACCGCCCTTCGCGCCGTGCATTACCCGACATCGGACGACGACCTGGCGCCCGATAACGATAATATCATGCGATTGGCTTATGATGAATTATTGGCACATCAAGTGGCGATTGCTTTGACACGCCAACGGCGCAAGCGCGGAACGATTGGTCGCGCCATTTCCGGCGATGGACGATATCGTGAAAAGTTGTATGCCAATCTGCCGTTCAAATTAACGAATGCGCAAAATGCGGCCATCACCGATATCGAAAACGATATGGCGCGTCCCGAACCGATGATGCGCCTGGTCCAAGGCGATGTCGGTTCGGGGAAAACCATCGTGGCCCTTGCCGCTGCGTTGGATGCCGCGGAATGCCGGGTTCAAACCGCATTCATGGCGCCGACGGATACCCTGGCGCAACAGCATTATGCGAAAATAAAACCGATTTGCGATGCCATCGGCGTGGTGTGCGACATCCTGACCGGCCGGGACAAGGGTGCGGCACAAAAAGAAAAACTGATTTCATTGCGCAGCGGTCGGACCCAAATTGTCATCGGCACGCATGCGCTGTTCCAAGATGCCGTCGTATATAAAGATTTGGGACTGGTCATTATCGATGAACAGCATCGGTTCGGCGTGGCCCAGCGTTCGGCCCTGACCGCCAAAGGCGCCAACCCCGATTTATTGGCGCTCTCTGCCACGCCGATTCCGCGCACGCTATCCATGACGATTTATGGCGACATGGATATATCGGTGATTGCGGAAAAGCCGGCCGGCCGCATTCCAATTAAAACAACGACGCTGCCTGTTGCTCGAATCAACGCGCTGGTGCAGCGGTTGGCTGCGCAAATATCGGCGGGCGCGAAAGTATTCTGGGTGTGTCCTTTGGTTTCCGAATCCGAAGATTCCCCATTCGCCGCGGCGGAATCGCGATATGAATATCTGCAAAAGACGTTCGGGCCGTCGGTCGGCCTGGTGCATGGTCAGATGGATAAAAAAGAGCGCGACAAAATCATGGCCGAATTCAGCGACCCGCACGGCCGGATAAAATTACTGGTCGCGACCAGCGTGATAGAGGTCGGCATCGACGTCCCGTCGGCGACGATTATGATTATCGAAAATGCGGAAATATTCGGGCTTTCCGCGCTGCACCAATTGCGGGGACGCGTGGGGCGCGGCGACGCGCAATCGTTCTGTATCTTGCTGCACGGCGACGCTCTGACGGAATCGGGCATGAAACGCTTGAATGTCCTGTGTCAAACGGACGACGGGTTTGCGATTGCGGAACAAGATTTGCTCATGCGCGGCGCCGGCGAATTATTGGGCATGCGCCAATCGGGATGGACGATGTATCATTTCGTGGATTATGCCGCGCATCGCGATTTGTTCAAGCTGGCCACGCGCGCGGCGTTGGAATTGACCGAAACCGACCCGGCCTTGGAATCGGCCGCCGCGTCGACGGCCCGCGACCTGATGTTTATCTTCGGTCGGGAAATCAAACTGAACGGCTAGCTTTCGTGAACTTTTGTTTTTCCGAATTTCAGAACCGTGCGGCCATTCTGAACGAAAAATAAACTTTTTTCATCCGGAACACGTGCCGCGGGCAGGGTCGCCGGATTAATTCCGTAAAACCGGGCCGCATTCAGGGAATAATTTTGAATCAAGGGCCGGATTGCGTCGATATCGGCATTGCCGCTTTCGCCCAGGCTGCGGGCCGAACCGGCGACTTTTGGCATGGTTGTATCGACTTCGACGCCGCAACCAACTTCCAGATATGCCCGAAACGCACCGCCCAGGAATATCCCGGCATGCGGCGCAGCGGATTCTTTATCTTCGATGGTCCAAGGCGCGCTGTCGGTGCCCGGCATCAGCTTGTCGTATCCGCCACCCATCCAGAATTTACGCAATGCTTTTTGATTTTTGCGCGTTTGAAGGATTGGCTTGCAATAGAAATAGGGTTCCCGCGTGCGCAACATCGTTTCGGCCATGTCGGGAAATATGATTCCGAAATCTTCTTGGCACAATCCCATGTGGTGCGGGGTAATCGTGCACCACAGGCCGCGGTCGACAACTTCGCGCAATGTTTCCCAGGTCGATACATGTTCCACCGATATTTTCATATCGCGCGGTTTCCCATTGCGTTCCACGAATTGGGGCAAGATTTTCTGAATGGCCGACACTTCTTTCTTTGACGCATTCCGTTCATCCGGGTCTTCCATATGCAGGCACAGGGGCAGGCCGGCGGACTCAACCTCGTCAATCAGCTTCTGGGCTTTTGCGATGGACGGGGCGTATCCGGAATTGGTGCTTTGACCTTGAGTAAACAATTTGAACCCGGCCAAGGGGATGTCGGACCCCTTCACCATCTTGATAAACGACCGAAGTTGTTCCGGTTCCCAACTTTCCGCCAAAACAGGCATTAACAACGCGCGGTGGAGCGGATTTTCGGCCGTGAACGCCAAATCCATAATCGCGCGATAATATTCGCGGCATAGCTCGACCGCATTGTCCAGATGGGACAAGTCCAGCGCCTTTTTGAAATTCATCATATAAACCGACGCAGAATTGGCCGAATAAATCGGAACAGTTTCGCGGAATTCGTCGGTCCATTGTTCCCGCGCATGCACGTGGGCGTCAATCAGTATTGGTTTTTCATTGTTCATTTGATGCGCCTTTTGGAATAGTTGATAAAGATGTTCGGGTCTTTCATCATGCTGGTCACGGCCAGTGCAAGATTCGCGCCGTCCCGCAAGCGTGAATCGAATTCGTTGGGTGTCATGATGCCGCCGCAGCTGCCGATGATGAATTGTTTGCCCATCGCCTTGCGGATATAAACCATCTGTTTCAGCCAGTTTCGCGCATACCATTGAATCCCTTCGCCGCAAACGCCGCTGACCGTTCGGCCCGGCAATGCGGGCGTCCCGTCCGCATTATTGATTATCATCGAAATCGTGTTGATGCCGATGAATCCGGTGACGCCGGCATCAAGGGCGGCTTCGACGACATCGTGCAAAATATTTTCTTTTTCGTAATATCCGACCTTTATCAACAGCGGGATTTCATCGCCAATCAGGTTGCGCGTCTTTTTGATAATAGTCGACGTCATGTCATAATCTTGATATATCGACCCCAAATCCGCGCGCACATTGGGACAAGACAGATTCAGTTCGATGACCCGTGCCCCGGCTTTTTGGGCCAATACCCCCGCCAACGCGTAATCGTTCGCAAGGTCTTCGACTTTGTCTTCGGCGGTATCGGACGGGGTGCCGACCACCGACACAATCATCATACGGCCCGGATGCGCATCGATATATTCTTGGGCGATGGCGACATCCGCCATCCATCCGTTGTTCTTTTCATTCGGATACGGGCTGATGGATGGGATGCCGAACGAATTCGTCTGGGTGTTCGTTTTTTTCTTCGTTGCTATCGCGGTTCCGCCGGGTATAATGTGCGCCCATGGATTCTTTGGGTCCGGTCCTTCTTCGATATCGACGCAATTCGGAAACGGATGGCACGGGCGTTCGCGCGTGCCGACCGTCTTATAGGTCACAATGCAAGCGGCGGCCCGCACCGCCGCGATGATGGAATTTGAATCCGGTAAATTGCCCGCCGCAACGCCGGTCGGTGTGTAAATTTTGTGTCCCATCAGGCGTATCATCGGTTTTCCGACGAATTCAGCCGCATGGTCAATCACAGGGGGATTTTCAAGATTTTTTTTGTAGCTAAGCTTGGGATTGTAAAAGAGCTTGGACATGTTTTGCCTTTTTGTCGCTCTCTCTCGGGCAAAGGATAACAGGTCACGCGGACGATTTCAACCCCTAATATTAAAGGTTGAAATCCGATTTTTTTGATGTATCGTGTTGGTCATGGAAACGGCCAATCTGAATTTTGCCCCAAAGCAATTGCCAAGTAATTTAGAGGCTGAACAGGCGGTCCTGGCCGCCATCCTGATGAACAACCGCGCGTTCGAACGCATTTCTGATTTTTTGAAACCCGAATATTTTACCCATCCCGCCCACAAAGAAATCTATAAATTGATGGAACGGCAATTCGCGATGGGCTTTCCCGTCGACGCCATCACCATCAAAAATTATCTGGAACAGCAAGGCGTCTTGGAATCCGTCGGCGGCGTCGAATACCTGACCCAACTGGCGGGCGCGGGCGCGACCGTGGTGAACGTCGAACAATACGGCCGGATTATTTACGAAAACGCCATGCGGCGGGAACTGATTAACCTGGGCACGGAAATCACCGATTCGGCATTTATCGAAGATTTGGACAAACCGGTTCAAACACAAATCGAAACGGCGGAACAAAAACTTTTCGACTTGGCCGTCGGGGGCGAAATCGACCGCGGGCCGATGGAACTGGGCCAATCATTGCGCGCCGCCTTGGAAGAGGCCGAGATTGCGTATAAGGCGGATGGCAAGCTGTCGGGACTGACCACCGGATTGCGTGACTTGGACAAATCGACATCCGGATTGCACAAATCGGATTTGTTTATCATCGCCGGCCGGCCATCAATGGGTAAAACCACGATTGCGATGAACATCGCGTTCAACGCCGCACGCGCCATCTGGGCGGCCAGCGCGAACCCGAAATACAAAGGCGCGGTTGTCTTTTTCAGTTTGGAAATGAGCGCGTCGCAGCTGGCCGCCCGCGTCTTGTCGTCCCAGGCGAAAATTTCGACCGGTTCCATCCGCAACGGCACCATCACCGACGAAGAATTCATGCGCATGTCGCAATATGCCGACGCCTTGTCCAAAATTCCATTATATTTCGACGATACGCCCGGAATGTCCGTGCCGCAAATGCGCACCCGCGCGCGGCGCTTGGCCCGCAAACACGGTGGAATCGCATTGATTGTCATCGATTACTTGCAGCTGATGACGTCGCCCGGCGGCCGCAAAAACGATAATCGCGTGAATGAGATTTCGGAAATCACCCGCGGCCTGAAAATGCTGGCCAAGGAATTGGACGTGCCGGTCATCGCTTTGTCGCAATTGTCCCGCGCGTTAGAGGCGCGCGACGATAAACGGCCTTTGCTGTCGGATTTACGCGAATCCGGGTCCATCGAACAAGACGCCGACTTGGTCATGTTCACGTATCGCGAAGAATATTATCTGGCCGGCCGCAACCCGGCGGACAATTTATCCGACCGGTCCGAAAAATTCATGTCGAACAAGGCGGCAAATTGGGAAAAGCGCTTGGCCGATTCACGCGGCAAAGCGGAATTGATTATCGGCAAAAATCGCCACGGCCGCCCCGAAACAATTATGACGAAATATACCGGCGAATACATGTTGTTCGAAGACGCGGACGAATCCGACGCTCGCGCCGTTGACCCGTATTATTACGAACCTCCCTACGCGGCTTCGCCGCTACGGGGGGCAGGCCCCCAAAATGGTGCGCCATCCGGCCTGCCGCCCGAAGCGCGCAGCGTGGAGGGTGGCCCGGACATCGATGATGTTCCGGATGATTTTTAATCAAAGACTACCCCGGATTTCTTAGGCTCATTGCATTCGCCAACGAAATCCGACCCTTCTAAGAAGGGTAATCAGACCATTCCAAGTAAGAGCTAAGTTGCCCTTCTTAGAAGGGCTGGAAAGCTGGAAGCGCGTAGCGCGACCCTGGCTTTCCGGGGTAGTCTTTTCATAAAAACACTTGCAAACGCCGAAAATCTGATATAATATGCCGGCTATTCGGGCATAGTTCAGTCGGTAGAACAACGGACTGTTAATCCGTATGTCGCTGGTTCGAGTCCAGCTGCCCGAGCCAGGTTTTACAAACGCCCCTAAAACGGGCGTTTTTTGTTAGAGTAGAAATAGAAGATTTTTTCTAGTTTAATTATCTAGAACTTCAATGAGAGCAAAATGCCAAATACTACTAAAATATATGATTATACTTCCAGCAATGTTCCACTGAAAATAGTATACGTTTATTTGAATCTCGATAATGCAATGGTGCGGTGGAACGTAGCGCGCGGTGTTATTTATTCACCTGAACGTATAAAAGAGTTCGATTCAAGTCTAATTTCTTTTTTTATGGCTAGCAGGTTAATCAAAGAAATAACTTTTTTTCAATTGGAACAGGATTTAGAAAAAGTAAGAAAAGAAAAATTTCCAGACAAGGTAAGCAGGCTACAAGGATTATATTTTTTTGAAGATAAATCTAATGCTGATTTGGCAAGGTCCATATTCCAGACACAAGTATTAACCACTGCTAAAATAATCGACCCATCTGCCATATATGATAAACATGATATGAATTGGATAACATATTATAATCTCATTAAAGATGACCCTGAATGGATGAAAAAGTACTGGTGTGGAGAAATATGCCCGTGCTTTGAATACGGTCCTGTTTGGGAATGTTTAACCAATGAAACTTTACAAGTTACTGATACAACCATAGAAAAACAATGTTTAGAAGGATTTATTGCGGAGGACGAGCAATTTGGTCCATTGATACTTTCTGCGAATGCTGCTGCAAGATATGGATATCTTTTTGGTGCCGTATTTTTCACAATAGTTTCCGAAAGTACACATATACACTTAAGAGTTGTCATGCCATGTGGCCCAAATTTGCAACAAGATTGGGTTGATATATTAAATCTATTGAAAGAAAAGTGCCCTAATAATTACAATATACTTCATAGGCAATTTCAAAAAAACTTATTAAAAGATGGTTCTCTTTGTGCTATACCAGATTTTGGAAAACACGCTTGGTGTATAACAGAATCAAAAATTCTAAAAGAATGCTCTTTAAATAACTGAATATTTTTTCCGGTTTAGGTAAGCCTTATAGTTACTGGTCCGATAATCGCAACATGTCCCATGCCAGAATTTCCATCCGCACCCCATGGGTGCGGTTTTGTTCCTAGATACGAATGCTGTTTTTTTGTGTAATATTCGGGTCAGGGAATTTTACAATTCCTGGACAGCAAAAGGAGAATCTTATGAAAAAAATAGCCGCAATCGCCATCAGCATGGCCGTCTTGACCGGGTGCGCCGGCATGACCCCGCGGGAACAGAACACCTATATCGGCGCCGCTATCGGCTCGATTCTGTTTATCCCCGGGGCGCTAATCGGCGGATACATCGGGCACAACCTTGAAACAAAATAAAAAACGCGCCGCGGGGCGCGTTTTTATTTCATGAACAACCGCCGCTGGCCGCGCCGCACGACACATTTCCGGGTCCGATATTTTCAAAAAAGGTACTGGTGACCGAATCCCATACGCCGCAGACCCCGTCCGACGCCCGGCGGGACGGGACAAAATCCCGGACCACAACGCCGTTTTTCCATATTCTGAAAAATTTCACCTTGCCCGTGAAATACCGGTCGGTTGCGAACTGATTGCTGGCATTGATATTGCCCAAATAGATTGTATAAGGCGACGTAATGCCGCCGGTCGTGGGCGCCGTCCGCGCCACCCCGTCCAATGTCCACACGTTGTTATTGACCGAAAGCGTGTGCCAATTCGTGTCGGCATTGGGGCCGGTCTGCCGGTTCGCGCCGTAATCCAATGCAAAGGCCGAAGCATTTGGTTTCAGCCAAAATGCCAGTCCCGGCGGAGAGTTCGAGGTAAGGTTATATCGCGACCCGAACAGCGAGATTGCCGAATTTGTAATATCCGTTGCCTGAAATTCCGTCTCGATTTTGATATCGCCCAGCGGGTCAATGCCGGTATCGATTGCGGACGCGCCGTCGAAATACAGATATTCCAAAGTCTGGAAATCGCAGGCCCCGACGGAATAGACCAGATTGTTGTATTTAATCCGCAGATGGCCGAAATAGTCCGTGGTCATCGGCGCATAATAAGTGATTCCCCCAACCTGAATCGCCAATGCGGGCGTTGTTTGCTTGGTTGTGTTCAGCGTTATCAAATCGCCCGCGGTCGTTTTAAGTTGTAATGCAGCGGCGGGGGTCAAGAAAATAAACGCGGCCGCGCAGAACAACCCGGCAAGCCGGGCGATTCGTGCAAATCGTTCCGCGGGTTTGAACATTTTAGACGCCTTCCTGGGGGCTGTGAAGTCAGTTTACAATGCCCTTGAATTATACCAAGAATGGGTTCGTTTTGGAATTGTTTCTTAAATAAAGCGTGCACCCGCCCATGCGGTTTTTTGGGTTGCGGTTGACTTATGCTTTTTCCGGATTAAAATATCAAACATTCAACCAACCCGTGAAAATCGTCCATGCCCACCGCCGCCGAAATTCTTCAACGCAATATGTCCCGGACCGAAAGGCAAAGCCTGAACGCCGCATCCGCACGCGCGGGGGCGATGCCGGTGCGGCGGTGCCGATTGGACGCGTGTTCGCTGTGCCAATTGAACTGCGTCGGATGCTATATGCGCGTTTCAAAGCGGAAAACAGGATGCCTTCGATTCGAAGATTTCAGAAGGTTCATTTCCCTGAATCCGCAAATCGAAGAAATCGAGCTGTCGAACGACGGCGAGATTTTCTTGAACCCTGAATTGTCCGGGATTATTAAATACGCTTATGCGCGGGACATTCGGCTGACCGCCGGGAACGGCGTGAATTTCAATACGGTGTCGAACGATATGCTGCGGACTTTGGTGGAATACGAATTTGCTTCGATGACGGTATCCATCGATGGCAGTTCCCAGGAAACGTATGCCAAATATCGCCGGAATGGAAATTTCGACCGGGTGATGGCCAACATCCGGAAACTGAACGAATACAAGCTAAGGCTTCAAAAAGGCGCGCCGTTTCTGGCGTGGCAATACATCATTCTGGAAAGCACCGACGATGTGGCGGAAATAGAGCGCGCCAAAACGATGGCGGCCAAGCTGCATATGGATATTTTTTTCAAAAAGGATAATGGCGGATATCAGCCGCGGGACCCGGACATGATAAAGTCCGTTTGCGGATTATCTTATGATAAAAGTTACAGCGACGGCTGGCTGTCGCACGAAGTATCCCGAAAATGGCTTCCCTGCCTTCAATTGTTCAACATGCCGCAGCTGGCCCATGACGGAACATTCTTTGGGTGCTGCGTCTTGGGCAAGGCATTGGTGCCGATGAACGGGTTTGAAGTCCCTTTGGAGCAAATCATGTCAAACGAAAGCGTTGAAAAGATACGGGCCATGTTGCGCGGCGGGGCCGTCGTTGCGGAAAGCCGTTGCGTCACCTGTCAATTTTTTAAAGATATGGTCGCGACGGGAAATTATATCCAGGGCGTTGAATGGCTGCCTTGACGCCGGATATTTCCGGCGTGTTTTTTCTGCTTGCAAACCGGGCAACATTTTTCTACAATTCTGTCAAGAATTCGGAACAACCCAACGAAGAGGTAATGCCATGGCCGCCTATGAAGAAATCATTTTTCCAAACAATATCCGCAATATCCGGTTAAGCCGCGGAATGAAGATGACCGCCGTCGCAAAAAAGGCCGGGTTATCGCTTTCTGCGATGTCCAAGGTTGAAAAAGGCGTTCGGCGTCTGAATCAAAAACAATTGCTGACGCTCTGCGCCATTATCAATTGCAAGCTGTCCGACATCTTTATCAAAGAATCGGACGAAGTCGCCGGCGTGTGGCAAAATGAAATGCAACGTCGCTTGACCGAAAATGAAATGTCCGGCCTGAAAATTTTCGGCTCCGGCGTGCGTTATCTGCGCAAGAAAAAGGGATTGACGATTGCCCAGGCGGCGAAGGATTCCAAAATGACGCTGTCCGTTTATCATAAAATCGAAGTGGGCCAGCGCGAAGTGTATGAAGACGAAATCGGAAACTTGGCCAAAGCATTGGGCAAGACGACCGACACGATGTTCAAGACCATCGCGGAATTGTTCGAATCGGGCGAGCTGACCAAACAAATCAGCAAGGTCGAAGAAAAAGTGCGAAGCGTCCTGGTGCCGAATAATCCGGTGGCGGGGCATGATGTGCAAGGCGCGCTGTTCGGGGCCAAGATTTATGAAAACGCCCGGAAAAAGCTGGTGCCCGTGTTCGGCGTGCCGAACGACAAGAACATCACGTTCAAAAAGACCGACGAAAAAATGATTCTGGCGCCCATGAGCTTGGAAGGCAATCCGGGCATCTATGCCGTGATTCCGAATGTAAAGCGCTTGGGCAATGTGTTCCCGGCGCGGACGCATCTGTTCGTGAATCCGGACGCGGTGGTTCAGCCCGGCGACTTGGCCGTGGCGTTCAGCGAAGATTTCGACAAGATTGAACCGGATACGAAAACGCACGCGAATGTCGTCATGGTGCGCGAAGATGCGAAAGGAAAATTATACGGCCAAATGTCGGGTCCCGACGAAAAGATTGCGGTGTCGAACACCGGCGGCCGGCTGCACAAAGTCGTCCAGGTCGTGGTCGAATAGTCGTGACAGGTGATACGTGATAGGTGACAGGAAATCTTGATTCCGGTTCACCTGTCACCTGTCACCTGTCACCTGTCACGGAGAGAGATTTGAAAGAAAAAAATTCCATCATCGCCCAACGCTTGATGAACCTGTATCGTGCGGCGTATGTGATTGCCGGCGGCTGGTCGACGGTTAATGCGGCGCTGATTGCGGAAGCAAACGCGAGTGTGCTGGAAGAGGTTAAAAAGCTGCCGACCGGCGAAAGATTGGCGAATCATATCAAAAACCTGCAAAGTGGAAAGACGCCGATGGATTCCATTTCGCGCGAATTGATGCCATATGGCGGATTGATGGATTCCGCGGGCGCCGGTGTCGAAGAAGATTTATCGACGGGAATCAGCGCGGACGATTTCGATTCGATTGCGCGCGCCTTGAACGATTTCCAACCGGACCAAGACCATTTGAACGCAATCATGGCGTTGCCCGCCGTCGCCCAATTCGGCGACCGATGGCTGGCCGGCATTCGCGCGACGATTTCCGGGCATCCGGATTTATTGGCTAAATGGCGAATCGTTTTCAGTACGGAACGCGCCTATGCCTTATGGGACCGGGCGAACGCTATTTTATCTTGGCCCGCGACGGACCGGACCCGGGCCGAAGTTCAGGCCGAGATTCAGGAATACGAAATGTATCTGCCGATGTTCGGCATTGCCGGTGCCGAAACCCTTGGCAAATTGCGCGCATTCATCAGCAGCGTTTAAAAAATCCGGCACCGCCGGATTTTTCAGTGATAAAGTGATAGAGTGATTAGTGATAAAGTGAGACTCACTTCGCTTCGCTCACAACCTTATTATAATTATAACTTCCGCGTGAAGCGCGACAATCGTTTTATCACTCTATCACTAATCACTTTATCACTTATCAAACCGGCTCGCCGGTTTGATAGATGGTATCTTTCACATGCGGGGTGCCGATATAAATCATCGTCCCATTGGGCGACAGGATGAAATCCAATTCGCGCAATCGTTCGCGCAGCTTTTCCCGCTTTTGCGCGGTGTTGCATGTATTCGGGACCTCGACATCGTCGCACAGAATCAAGTCGGACCGCAGTCCCGTGATATTTCCATTGATGCCTTGGCAAATCACCGATGGTTCGCGAATGCCGGGCGGGCGGTTGATGGTCAATTTATGCGTGCCCCATTCGCGTTTAATGGTTGGCAACATGTCCCGACAATCCGGATGGTTTTCCAAGATGTGTTTGATATGCGACACCATGCGCGACGCCAAATTCGTTTCGGCGGACAGGATTAAAATCCGGGTATTTGGATTTTCGGATAACGCCCACGCCGCAAAGATGCCGACGACCGTCGATTTTCCCGAATGACGAAAAGCGGTCAGCAACGCCCGATGCGGTGGCGATTCGCGCGCATCGACCAGAAATTTTAAAATATCCATATGATGCGCCGGCGTGTCCAATCCAATCAGTTCATTCCAAGCGTTCAAGAAAGACAGCGCGGAAGCATAGGGCATGTGCTAACTCATCGTTCCATAATCATCCGCATTTTCGTTCGGCGCCGGGTCCGTGACAAAGCCGTAATCGTTAATCAAATCGGGCAGGGCGCCATTCAGCACGGACAATAAATTGTTATACAGCCCCAACACCGCGCCCCCACCCAGCTTATCGTTGATGGTATCGATGGCATACTGGACGCTTGCCATCGTGGCATTCATAAGTGCGACAACATTGTCATGGATGTTTTGCCACTGGTCCAGGTCGATATCCAGTTCGTTCATATCGCGCAAGGCTTCCAGCAAGAAATTGAAATCGCCGTTCAAATCTTCCGGGTCGATTTTTGCCGTCGGCTGGTAATCGATAAATCGTTCCAGATAAATGCGGCGGAAAATATCGATTCGCACAGCCGTATCCGGCGCGGTCGCAAATCCGATGGTTCCGCCGTTCATATTCTCATTCGTCGTCAGATTGTATTGTGACGGGTCGATGACGACGTCGTCCATTGCGACATGGACATCGCGCGGCTGAAAAAATTCAAAGTCGAACGCAAAGGCATTCGTTTCGCCGTCGCCGGTATAGGATATTTTATACATCGTTGTGTCCTTTGGCTTATGCCATCAAAGTGCTGAATCCGTTCAGAATCGATTTCAGAATATTCGTCGTCCCGGAATTTGATTTTTTCAAACTTGCCAGCTTGGTCAGATTGGCCAATTTTTTATCGTCATACGGCTGGGCGGTTTCATCGCGCAGGCGATTCAGCACGGCTTCTTCGGTCATGCCGGTGCCGCTCATTCCCGACGCGCCGTAAATCGCCTTTTGCTTCGCAATCGCTTTTTTGACCAGATTCGTTTTTGCGGCTTCATCGGCCGCCATCTGGGTCAAGACCTGCTGACGCTCTTGCTTGATTTGTTTATTTTGGCTGTTTTGGGTTAAGACGCCCGTGACGTCGGATACAAGTTGTCCCATGGTAATCTCCTTTTTTAGTGAAAAAGTGATAGAGTGATAAAGTGATAAAACGAATGCGTCGCGCCATAAGCGCGACAACTAAATGATTTCGTGGCAAAGCCGATGAAAAAACTTTATCACTTTATCACTAATCACTCTATCACTTATATTGAATATCTTCCTTCGGCCGTGACGGAAAGGATGGTGCAAGGCAACGGGTCGGAACCCGTAATTTCCCACAGCGGCCGCATCGTTTTGACGGTCGTGCCCAATAATGATACCGATACGTCGCCTGAATAGCCGTCCGATTCCGGCGTCTGGACACGGTTCGGAATATCGGCGGGGTATGCATTGTCGCCGACTTTGAAAGATAAAGATTTGGTTTTCAGCACGCGCGCCGACAATTTCGTCAGGCGCAGTTTTTTCGGACTATTTCCGGCCGCAAACATTGGCATTCCGGCGGCCGCATGCGCGAATCCGAATCCGCCGGAATCGTTCGCGGCCGCCGAATCGAATCGTTCGACGAACGTGCCGATGTCGCGCGCGACGATGACATAGATGTCGTTGGCCATCACGGCGACCGATTTGAATTCGCCCTGGGTCTTATAGACGGCCCATGCGACCAACCCCAGCGATTCGATTTTTGTCAGAACGGCGCACGACCCGTCCGCCATGACGACGAATAGCCGGTGCGATGCATCGTGATACGCAATCGAGAGCGGCGTCTTCATCAAGTGCGAAGACAGGCTGCACAGGTCGACCGCGCTGTAATTCTCGCCCAGCGTATCCAGAATCAGTTCGCGAATTTCCATATTCGTGCGCGATACGAAAACCGTTGACCCTTCGATTTTTTGCGGGGGCAGATATCGGTCTGCAATCGAACCGACGGACGTGTGCTGCTTGATGTCGATGGTCGACGGGGTCAGCGGCTTCGCCGTAATCGCCCATTCGCCGATGGTGGTCAGGATTTGCAAATTATCGGCGCTTGCAACCGTGCAGATTTGTTGCCGCTGCGAAGACAGCAAAGTCAGGAAAATCGCTTCGTCGTCCAATCCAGTGCCGACATCGAAATTCATATGGCCGCCGACCTTGGACATCCAGACGCCGGCGGGCCAGTCGCGCGAACCGCCGAATACCAGTCGGTCTTGGTGAAACGTGATGCTGCGCGGCCATCCGCGCGTCGGCGAAAAGGCGGCCTCCATCCAATCCGAAATCGGCTGCGAGGGTAACGACCATGCCCCGTTCGTCATCGCGACAATGACCGTCGGGCTGACATATTGCATGATATTCCACTGCTTGCCCAAGAACAGCAAAGTTCCGTTCACATCGGCCGGGTCCCAGAATGCGGCGCTTGCCGTCACGGTGGCGAAATTGTTGCCGCCGGAATTCGTCGTAATGGTCAGTCGGATATTCGAAGCGTCGTCGAATTTCAAGAACGGGATATTGACCGACATGTCGTCGTTCCGCGCGAATGCGAAATCATTTAGTGAAAAAGAATTTTCCCCCGTCTTGGTTAGCACGACCGGCCGCCAGTTGGGGTGCACGAAAATCATCGTTCCGAATCGCTGGGCATATTGGACATTGCCCAAATCCGATGCCACCCACGGCGCGGGAATATCCTGAATCATCGAATCATCTTGATAAATGCGAATGTGTCCGGGATAAAGGACCAGCAGATAATCTTCATTGTCGTCGACCGCAAACGGAACCAGAATCGCATCCGCATTCACGTCGAACATTCGAATCGTGCCGGTCCGACGCGTGATGGCTCCGGATGGCAAAACGTCCATATTGGTCAGCCGGGATAACCCGCGCGCCGCCGTTTCCATATCGGACCGGGCGAAAAATTCATTCGACACTTCGCCGTATGCGAAAGAATTCTGGGTATGCATAAATTTTCCCATGATGAATACTCCTTGCTAAAACCGCGCGCTGATTAACGAAAAGTGCGCGATGTCATTGTGGGACGCCATCGTGCTGTCGATGAATTTCGCCGCGCGCAGTTCGGATTCGTAAAGTGCGGCCAGCGTGTTGAACGTATTCTGATTGTCCGTCAACGGCATGCAGAATTCCATGGCCAGCCGCGTCGCAGCGGCGGATACGAAATACGACGGATAGCTTTCCACGCCGACACGCGCGATGGTGTCGACGGAAATCGTGTCGGCGGCTGCATTCAGGCGATTCCCCTTAATCTCGTAATGTCGCGCGTCGCAATTCAAAACGCGCAGAACGTCCGTCGGAATCAGGAAATCCCCGTCGGTCGTCTTGGTAATGGTGAATT
>Ga0123357_10004086_pt1 | contig 17000 bp, 7 predicted proteins | sample TergutEmb28metaG_FD_89873 | JGI IMG/M metagenome (GOLD analysis project Ga0123357, IMG submission 89873) | Embiratermes neotenicus P4 segment gut microbial communities from Petit-Saut dam, French Guiana - Emb289 P4 | ecosystem: Host-associated > Arthropoda: Insects > Digestive system > Gut ... | reverse complement strand
TTATTTCTTTATTTAATGCTCAACATGTTTCGGATGTTAATACATCCATCCTCAGGAGCTTGCGACTTATTTGTTGAGTTATTTCATAGGTTGTATTGCTCTGGTTCGATGTGTGTTGGTGTTCCGTTGTGGTTTGGCTGGGGTGGTGTGGTATCCGTATGCGTGCTGAGGCACTAGTGCTTTATTATTTCATTATTTAATGCTCAACATGTTTCGGATGTTAATACATCCATCCTCAGGAGCTTGCAACCTATTTGTTGAGTTATTTCATGGGTTGTATTGCTCTGGTTCGATGTGTGTTGGTGTTCCGTTGTGGTTTGGCTGTGGTGGTGTGGTATCCGGATGCCACACCACCCCAGCCAAACCACAACGTAACACCAACACACATCGAACCAGAGCAATACAACCCATGAAATAACTTAACAAATAAGTCGCAAGCTCCTGAGGATGGATGTATTAACGTCCGAAACATGTTGAGCATTAATTAATGAAATAATAAAGCAAGTGACATCAAGTTGGTCTCTCTATATTTAACTATCATGCTTACTTCTGTAGAAAACAGCAGTAGTAACTGCAAGGTTTTCTCTAAATCTAGATCTTCCAAACTGTTTAATAAAATAATGTTGTCTTAATTCTGAACTTCACTTAAAACGTCCAATTTTCAGGCAACGGGAAACATTTTTATCATAACAGTAGACAAGGAACACAAGTACTTTTCGTTTTTCCTTTTTACACTTATTTTCTTCCTTGTCAGTCAAAATGCGATGATGGTATTTGCGTGAACGCTCTCGTCGGTACCACTTAGTTATTTAGTGGGGAAAAATACTGTGGAATATACGTTAGAGTTTGTCAGGAAATGAGTCCTGGGAAATGGAAATGCGATAGGAGAGTTCTTGTAGTTAAGGTATGCAGCTAAGTACCTATGTGAGACACAAAAGGCCTTACGCTGGCGTAATATATTTATACTGTCTTCGCATGTAAAGTAATGCAACGCTGATGAGCTAAAGAGGTGGATAAACACACATAAAAGAGAAGAGTTTAAGCCGACGTGAAACAAAGTCTTGAAGTATTAGTCTAGCCTTGAAAGATTAATCTAACCTACACTAATGGAGAACACCAATAACTAATTATACGTAATTACACGTAAAATTACGTCACTTTCAGTAAATTAATAAATTCGCATTTGTTACTAAAATCATCTGAGCTTTTAATCTCAAAGCTGATCAGTAAATTTTCGACCTGCCATTGAGCCTAAAAGATCGTTATTGTATGGAACCCTACCCTAATTCAGTGATATCTGTTTTATATTTTACGCTGTATTGTTGCAAGGTCAAATTCAATATTATCTTGTACCTTGATAAAAAACACTTTATATTTTCTGACTAAACTAGTGTGCATATTTCTAGTCTCTCCCTCGCGAGATGGCACACACTTTTTAAGTGATCGCATTAAACATATCTGCTTAACAGTACAATTCACGAAGCTAAGCAGTCGAGCATTTGTGTAACTGCCTTCTGTTAATAGCTCCCTCTTCAACCCAAATATTTTCTAGCTCATTTATACTTTCTTACAGATTTTCATTATGAACAGGCCGTACCTCCTCATCTCTTAGCGCTCAAGAGGACGAGTTAGAATTAAATTCTTTCCCCTGTCCGTCTACAAACACAATGAAAATTCTGAAATAGTTTGCTGCTCTTGTTCTTCTTGCTGGTATTGTCCACATCGGTGACATTCTCGTCACTATCTTCATTACAATTTCAAAGATACCAAATAATTTTAAAAATACCCTGTACAAACTCTGCATTTATTGAAAATAACAAGCCCTTAGATCTTTTGAAGAGATTTGCTGTCTGACATTCTGCAAAATATGTCACTTCGCAGCGGCACACAAAATGGTGCTGGCGTTAGGAATGAAAGTGCTTTATTTAACTAAGCTGTTAATGCCCAGTATTATGTAGTGTTGATGATAGATGAACAAAATATGAAAACACAGCACTAGCGGAATGAAACTAATAGTAGAAAGCCGAGGAACTCCGAAAAAGGCAAGAACTTGTGTCTACGTGTCTTTTTGTGCCAAAGTCACCGAAATTCAACAAGATTTCCGATAAAGGTCGTCATTGCAGTGAAACTGAGTTTCTCATGGTGGTTACCATCAAGATGACAACACTACGCAATGTGACACTGTGTAATCCACCCTGGTGAAAAAGGCAGAATTCTTTTAGAATATCGTACATTTCTACGGGATTACGATTTCTAAAACATCCTGTGACACGAACAGTACTAATCTGCAGGACTAAGAAAGGCAGGTATATGGAGGAACCGAGGATACAAATCCTAATCTCAATGATCCGGCTTCGATTCCGCTTCTAACTGGTAGAATGTGCTGGACATAAAGACAATAGCTTAGATGAAAGCTGTAATTCCGTATATGTCTTTATATCAAGGGCAAGCGAACAACAGACAGCCGCTGCTTTGATTGAAATTTGCTAGATTGGTTGACTGTATTGCTTCCTTGGGAAGCTTTATCTTATGTCGCCGGTTTCTTTCTTCAGATGTTGTCTCCTGACATACAAATATATTGTAGACTTGTCTCTTCACAAGACAAGACAAGGTTCTTTACTTTGCCTTGAATTACCCAGGCGAATCCTTTTTCTAGTCCTATTTATTTATTGAACGTCCTTTGTGGTGACAGAACAGACTATGTCACATCAGGAAATTTATTTCACCTAGAAGTAGGATAAGTAACAGTTCCGCGTATCGATTACGTCACTACACATTGCCGGCATTGGACTGAATAATACGGAAAGAAATTGCACATTTCGTTTTGTGGATGACGGAGGGTTTTCTTCTTAGTTTTGTTTGTCTTTTTCTGCCCAAGTTTTAACGTCTATGTGCCTACATAGCGGCATGACATGGCGTGCGTTTGTCTGTGTGTTTGTCCATAATTCAGGTACTGCTGATGCGACATCGACAAGACTTACACCCGTCAGTTACTTACGAATTATCTATAGGTACACCGTGTGGCAGTGATTACCGAAAACAAACCGTCGCAATGTATCAGTTGGCGTGTAAGAGTGCATTTATTTCTATTTGTTCCAAATTCTTAAAAACCAACAAAATACACTAAATGAAATACAATAAAACAGATCACATAACACACTTCATATCAGGTACCAACTCCTACACATTTCGGTATTAAGGTGCCATCATCATCAGGGAGTTTAATCAACAACAAATGTTCGCAGGTCCAACATGTATTTCAGGCGCTGGTCACCCTCACTTCCATCATAAAAGTGTGTTTTATATTATGTTTTATTTTGTTTTAATTAGTGAATTTTGTTGGTTTTTAAAAAACGTGGAATGTAACAAAATTCACTGCATCAGTAACATAATTTTTTTCTCTATTTATTCGTAACGCCAAATGCCATCAAAAAGTCTTGCAAGAATTTTTCCAATTCGCACATGACAATTAAGTAACTTCTGATTTCATAGTATCCCTTAAAGTTTAGAGTACAAAAGACAAGATCAATAAAGCAGTTAAATGTGGCTATCAAGATGTACAGATGGGAAGGTTTTCGAAATTTTCCCGTTGAAAATTCAAGGGTTTTTCACTAATCTCATGCAAACAATCAAATACCGTTGGCGAGTGATTGTCACTCGTGCCATCAGATTGTCTCGGCTTCAAATGCCCACGCAAAGGCTGAAGATATTTCTAATGTTTTACTTGGGGTTTCTCGGTAAATTCAGGCAAATATTAATATACGTATTTATTAGTATTTATTATCCACAAACCACCTTAATCTCTAAAACTCTTAAAATAAACAAGGGAACATTTCGGCTAATAGCTTCACCTTATGACGTCCATACAAAGTAAATCTAAACATTTCTGTTACAGCCTTTGCAGCGATATCATCATTCATTGTTATAAATAAAAAAAATTGTGTGACGTCCGTTTTTGTTTTTCACTAACTCTGAAAATCAAAATTGTCATTTTCATATTTATTTGTTTAATTTTTAAAATACTTCTAAAATTTAACCTATTAGATTTCAATGGGAAATCACTCTACTAGGTTTCATTCTTACAGTAGCACACTGCTCTCTGCTCAAATTTCGTTAAACAAAAACAATTCGTCTGTTCCTTCTTAAGAAAGACACTTACACCAAAAAAAAAAAAGAATTCCTTTCGAAGCTGTGTTTACAAGGATTACTGTAATTGATATGGCGGGTTTCTTGTTGAGCAATTCCACACGTTACGAGGTAGAACACTGAGTGGGTTTCTTTTTTGTGACAAACTCCGTACAAAAACGTCACTAGGCGTAAAAGCTGTTTTCCATATTTAGTCCAGAATACACGTATATATGTACGTACTTCAGTACATATCACTACTTCCCTACATAATAGATTTTCAATTTCACAAAAAAGTAAAATAAAGGGTTGCTGCATTTACTGTGGACAACGTAATATGACCCAGTATTTAATAGCAGATTATATGCACTATTAGCGGTAGGTAATGTGAAGTTCTCAAACAAATATTTGCATGATTTTTTGCTGTGCTTCCTGCATGTATCGGCCTCTTCATACTGAATATATATTTAGTCGTACTCACAACACAAACTAAATGACCCACTTCGTGCTACCAAACTAGTAAATTTTTACGAGTTAAGCTGCGACAAACGGTTTGCAGTATCTACTAGAACTCCCTTTCACCAAATAATGTATCTGTCACTCCAGTGGATTCTGATGAAATGTCCTACACAGAAAGGATACACGACACGCCTGCGGCAAGATCAAAAGCCTGTGACTGCAGCCTAAAATTTTGCTTCGCCTGCTATCGCGAGCAAAAAGGACATTGTTTTGTAGCTTCAATCCTGCGATAATATCCGTGCAAGTTGTAAAATACTTTGCAGCAATTAAACCTTAAAATTGCACCTGCCCTGGCTGAAAATGGGTATTCAATACTTCCAGCATCTTACAACGTATCCGACAAGGAAAACTACGCAATTTCCTGTAGGTAACGACATCGGTGTATGGGGTACTTAATAGCACCTTATTAGGGCAAACTTACTCCAGGTCATGCGCACATCTCCGATATAGCTGTTTTACTAATTACAGCACAGGATATCCCTACTGCTGGTAACAGAATCCTACTCAGTGCTAAACAAACGAGGGTGGATTTCGGATACCAAATGTCCCGTCCCATGTTCCAGTTCTTTATGATATGCAAATACTGTCCCACTCTATACTTAAAGTTCAGGCATCTTGTTCGTTACAATTTTATCAATAAATCGGACACCATTTTTTTACAAATGTGAGAATATTTATCATAAATTCGCAGCAGGGATGATAAGCCTATGTAAATATTCCAGCAAGTTGGTCTTTAATGACTAAGGCATTTTCTCATAGTTTGATTCGTCAGTTAGGTTCCACTTACTTTCTTCTAGTGCCGAGGTTAAGATGGCGTGGAGCTATACCTCTACTCCCCCTATAAGCCATCATTGTGTGAACAGGGCAACTTTACCTTCAATTTCGTTTTTACCATCAGGGTGACAGTGGGAACCGCGGTTGCGCAATGGTTAAGGTGCTGTGCTACAAATGGGAAGGTCGATGGTTCAATCCAAGCTGGTGTCAGTGGATTTTTCATTGACATAAAATCCTTCCGATCGCATTATGTCCCTGGGGTCGACTCAACTTCTAACAGAAATGAGTACCAGGAGCATTTCCTGGGGGTGAAGGCGGCTGGTGCGTAAAGCTGACAACCTTGCCACCATCCTGTGCCGTTGTCATGAAATCTGGAAACCGTAACTTTCTGGAACCCTCTGGGCCACTCCAGGCCTGTAACGGGACTACTTTACGTTTATCAGCGTGACAGTGAAAATGTAAGAACACTATAATGTGAAATCCTTCAGGCCTTTTTCATCTTGTGACTTGTTTTTCTAAACACAGATCTAATCCTTCAAAGAATGAGTTCTGTGAACGTGATTACATTTTAATAAGATTTAGTATTTAATTCAGGTCTATATATTTATTTGTTACCGACAGGGAAACATGATTTTTTTCATTCTGATTTAAAGAATACCTTCAAGTCGTATGCCACAGTACTCTTTTACAGTCTTACGAACTGTAGGTTTTCTTCAAGGCACGTCAATTTTTTCCACATTTATTTGGTAAATATGCACATTTTTCTCGTTGTTCTGGCACCCTTTCTTCCCCTAGTTTCCAAACCTGGCGTTACATAATAATTCACTTTGTTTCCCACATCCTTTTAACACATTTATCAGCAACAGATTAAGTATGATGGTATTAAACATGGTATGTTCAATTAACAGAATTCAAGAACACGCAAAAACGTCTTAAAATTCTTCACTCAGCAAAGACAAGGCTATTTGGATCCATAGCTTCGTTAACAGTCTCTCGTGTTCCCACAAACACACACACACACACACACACACACATTCTGTGATCAAATTTGTCTTCTGTGTAGAGACATTTGCAACAAAGACTCCATATCATTAGGTCTTGCCCTTTGTTGTGTTGCAAGTGCCCATTGTGTCTCGCCCGAGGACAATATTTTTCACGTGACCGTTATGTTTCCCCATTTACCACAAAGACAATATAGAGAAAGTCTACTGTTTCTAAGCACCCTTTGTTCTCTGTACCACAGCCACACCACATCTCGTTACTAATGTTTATATGGAACTTCAGTGCATAGTGAGATGTCTAAGGCACTTCATCTCCAAGGGATTAACACCCTTCGCTCTTCTGATAATCTGCATGTCCAGTAGAACATAATTACAATAAAAAAGACAAAATAGTCCTACTTTCTGCGTAAGGGGTTTAGTTTCCAGAACAGAAAGGAAGTTTCGGAAGTAATTTACGACCCTGTTTTCCTTTAAATACCAACCAATTTTCTGAAGCAACCAACATCACTTTTATTCGTAAATTAGTAAGCACTCGAGTGGGATAATTCTGTTTTCTTAGAGATTTTCTTCGTGAATTTCCGGAATTTTTTTGTCCTAGGAAGCAAACTCCCCCTCCCCCATTATCCTTGAGCGGAATATATATATATATATATTTATTTATTTATCTATTTATGAATTTTAGGGATAAGCTCAAGAAGTATAAATTCTGTGTTCCACAAAGAATAAGCTACATGGCCCATTACCTACACGTAATCTAAAATGCGTGCACCGTTTCTATCTTTGTAACGTTCACGTATAAGACATTCGTCACGCTCAATGTTTCATTTACAGTCTACCTCCACCGTAAATTGTGCTTGTCTTGTTACAACGGCTCATCAATTATAGCCCAGCAACATAACCACAACCTTTTAAGCGGAAAGCGGATTATACATACATATTTGTTGAATAAAATTTGCATTTTTGAACATTTATTGTCGCTACTGTTTACTAACTCGCTGTGCAGCGGTTAGAAGTCTTTACTAATATCATTTTAGCACTAGTGATTACAGAGAACTTAAAAACGTGGTGCAAACCTGGAACATTTTTCAGTGGCACGTAATCCTGACGGATTAATGAAAACCAGGGAATTAATCCAAACACTGAGAGGCACAACTCCCACTATCCCATCAGCCACACACGTACATAAAAGTGGAAAGGAGGATAACGCGTCCTTTATTTTCACAAGAGGAAAATTGAAATAATTTAAAAATATGGACGGTGAGCCGCGTTTCATTTCTCAACAGCACGTACAAGATGCTGGAAAAAGTGTATAAGAAGAATATTAAAAGTTTCGAAATCCTCACTAAAATACAAAATCTGTGGCTTAACCCTTCGTACCCTTCCGTAGTCAATACTCCGCATTATCAGTATTAGCGAGGATAAACGTATCAGACACTTTATGTCTTTTGACCCGTGCATTGTGATATACATATGTAATAAGAACCCATAAAATACGCACTTTTCACATTATTGTTTTGATTTAATTTTAGTGTCTTCGACATGTTTCGAACATGTAAGTGTTCACCTGTCTGGTCGATGGCAGGAAGTGTTTGATACTCAATCAAACACTTCCTGCCATCGACCAGACTGCTTATATGGATGCACGAAAGAAATAACATAAAACTGCATGTACAAGTCTTCCTAAGGATGAACACTTGGATGTTCGAAACATGTCGAAGACTCTTTAAAAGTGTTTATTGTTTTGGTTCTTATTGCATAGGTATCAGACACTGCTAACTTCAGATAATATTATATAAGCCTAATGTTACCAAGATAAATTTAAGTGTAAAAGAATTTCAAAATTTCCCCGAACTCAGTGGCCGCTCGGTCTAAGGTATCGGTCTGCGGCCACTCGCTTGTCGGGATTATGAGTTCGAATACCACCGGGGGCACGGAAATGTGTCTGTTGTGAGTGTTGTGTGTTGTCAGGTAGAGGTCTCTGTGTCGGCCTGATCACTCTTCTAGGGAAGTCCTATCGAGTATGATGAGTAAAATGAGGGTGATCGCGAAGCCCCGTACGGCGAGGCCATGACCAGAAATCGGGTCAAAGAGCAACAAGGAAAAAAAATTTGGAATTTTCTATCAACATTTTTCAGTGTCATGCATGTACAGCTGAGACACCAATTTCATATACGAAGACGGTAAACACTTTCTCTAGCTTTATTGACTCCACAAGAAAATGGCAAAATATAATGCGAATCAAAATTTCACCACTTTTTAGTTAATACTTGATAATACAACCAATATTAATTCAAAATGTCTGTCCTTCTGTCTCTGTTACAACGTTCTAGGACACTCGAAAACGAAATAAAGGTGTGAAAACTGGTGAATATAAAAATTAGCTTGAGATGACGGTGAATGTGGAAACAAGTGTTTCCGATAATCACCTGTTCCATTTATTATAAACAAATGGTTGAAAGTTTACAATAATAGCATTGTTCCTAAAGATGCTTGCTAACAGATCTGCCGATCATACAGATTGTAATAAGCTTTTCTAAAGGCTTGTAGCTTTATGCCGGACTGCATGTGGTCATATCTCGTACGACAGTGGTCTTCATATTTAGAACTATGAGAAGCCAAAATCCCATATTCCGAAAACAAAATCCTCCTTTTCGATTACAACAGAATAAAACTACACTAGTCACAAAAGTAAACCGTTCAAAATGCTGCTGCAAACAGTAAGTCTATACGAAAATAAACTTAAATGCAGCAACAAGAAAATACTTTCTTTTGCTCGTAGGTTTATTTCGCATTTATGCTTTCTGTCTATCGATAAGTATGTTTTAATTAGCACCTGTAGATAAGAGGTAACATAAAAGTCATCAGCGAAGAGAAATCACGTGGATGGTGTCGGAAATTATTTATTAGGCCTTTTGATTGCCGGGAGATATATTTGGAAATGACAGCAGAGTGAGAGCTCTGTCAGGGATCTAGAGTCAGACACTGAAGTTTTACTTATGCACACCGACTCACCTTACGTATAGACATGTATAGACCTGTAAAGGAATAGGCCCAGACCCAAATTTACAGGGAGCGTTAATATTAATTTTAAGTAACTCAGCGCTACTATTGAAAAATAATTTTATTTTGTACAAAATTCCAGCTATGTAGTGGGTCCCTGTCACCACGGCATGGCGCGTCCTCAGGTTGCGGATAGAGGAACGGCCTCCGATAAGGAGGGTAGCTGCGAATAAATTGAATAAGCAGTTGCGGGCAGCCGACGAGGTGTGGTCCTCCAGCTTGGGGGTTGGGCGAGGTGTTAACAATCCCTCCCTGTATAAAAAATCTGTTAAGAAACACTCACATGCGGGATGATTTCTCTGGATTTTTTGCGGACGCTGGTGAGTGCGGTAATGAACCTTCGGGTTCCGTGAAATGCGGGGAATTTCTTGACTAGCTGCAAACCATTTAGCTTCTCAAGAATGACTCTGCTTTATGGAGTACGTAAGTACGAAACTCCATGCCCTTAAGTACTTTATTTTCTATTAAAGCACTTAGTCTGTAGACCCAATAGAAACCTACTATCGACCTACTGTCTATGTGAGGCATACTGTTGAAAACCCCCCAAATATCTTCGCAATCAGGACTAAATTTTTCACTCTCTACCACCACTTCTTATTTTGCAGTACGTAGCTGCGTGTAGTTTGCAAACTCCTGAGCAGAAAACTCAACCCAAGGTGCCGCTGGCCTCTGGTGCGAACAAAGCACTTATGAACACATATAAACTTCCAGTTGGGTAATTTACAGGAAGATAAAACATTCTCTTTATGGCTAACTTCTTTACCTCGCCTTTTATTCCAGCTTTCCGCCATTTATTTAGCTTTAATCAAGATACAGGTTCATATAAGGCATGGACGTTCCGTGTTAGCTCGCTCCGGTAGCAGCCATAGAGATTCTTACGTCTAAGACTCCCGCGTTGGGTTTTTGTTGTATCAACAAGGAAGCTGGCGTGACCCAAGCATTGCTTTGTACCTCGAAGCACACTGCATGTTGCCGTCAATAACAGTTCATCTTTTTCCCGTAACTCAGCATAAGTTTAGAAATTGAACTGAAAGTATTGATCTCCACCGCAGTATTGTGTTTATTAACTTGCCCCTAAAAACTGTAAATTTTGCTGTTACCTTCATTTCATTTCTGGACGAAAAAAAAGTCTCGTCCCAACAATTTGTGTAGCTGTTCATGCTTTGGAAATCTGTCAATACAATTAATCTTTTTGTTAGTCTTCAGTTTCAGTGATAACAATGAGAAAATACGCAATATGTTTCATCTGTGTCTGACGTCAGAATTTCGTTGATTTTGCAGTCCTGTAACTTCCAGTAAAAGACACAACAGTCTCATATCTGGTTAATACGTCAGGCCTATAACCAACGTGCCCTTACCGATGTATTATATCGAACAACTTTCCCTCACGTCACAGGAACGGCGTGTAAGAGAACGGTGGTTTTTCTCCGAGCTTGAGAGAAATTGTTTGTATGAGGTTTCCCTGTATCCTAGCAACGACGCTAGTTTGAGTTTTCAAACAGCGATAATCTATCCCTCAGCGTGGATGGAATTTCTGATACGAGTGTTCCTGGAATGTTACAAAAATTGCACAACTCGTAAACAAAAAAAAAAGTTCAGGCTTAAAGTAAAGAAAAACAAACTTGTACGCCAATATCAGATCCAAGATGCTCACGGAGGTAAACAAAGCACAAGGTGTCACATCTCAGAAGACATTAGCCCTCAGTATGGCAATTAGTTACAGATAAAGATACAACAATTATATTACCTGACTGCACCAAGCTATCATACAAAGTCTGAGAATTGATTAATGCGAGTAAATACCTAATTGGCGATCCCAGTAACCGGGCTGTCTAAGGCGTTGTTCTGCGGCCGCTCGCTTGCCCGGATTGCTGGTTCGAATCCTGTCGAGTCCAGAGATGCCTGCCTTTAGAGATTATTGTGTGTGTCTCAGCTACGGGCTGATTACTCGTCCAGAGAAGTCTTACCGACTGTGGTGTGTCTAAGTGTGACCGTGAAGCTTCGATAACGAAGAAGCCCTGGCCCACTAGGGGTTGTTGAGTCATGCCGGAAAAAAAAACTATTTACGAAGTGCTGCTGTTTTAGTTTCAGTCTGATGACAGAGCTGCAGGGTAAACCGAAACTTATTTCAGTCAAATTGGCTCCAGAATATACCTACACACGTGCGAAGCAGTCGCCTATGTTAGTCGAAATGATTACTACCGATTGGGGATCGCAATTTTCAGATGCATTGTACGGGATGCTTTCTGGTCAGTCCGGCACTCAGGAAGGACTCACATACTCTGCTCTGGGAAACTATATCAGTCGAAACACTGCACGCTATTGATTAGAATGCAGGAAGGTAGACACTCGCTTCACAACAAATGAATACCTCTTCAGATGAATGAGCTGTATTGTGAATGAATATCGAAAAGAACATTAAATTAATTTTCAAAAAAAAAAATCAGCAAGAAAATATATTCATGTAGCCTTTCCTTTTTCGCTATAACTCTGCAAGGATACGCCAGCTAGGCATTCGTACACCGAGGGAGCATACACTGACAATTTTTATGCGTCTCGTCTTAAAAATTCACACGTACATAATATTCAGATAATATCCGTCTGTCTGACCGTACATTTTGCCTGTAAAAAACTTCTAATTAGATTAGATTTCACTCGGTCCTGGAGATTCACATTCATGATCATCGAGCAAAGACTAAAATTTATATCTACAAACTGCACCGAATTATTCACTACTTGACAGATATTTCATCACGTACACTTCCATCATTTACAAGCAATATACCTGCGAATGTAAGTCGCATTAAGCTGAATGCATATCTTTTAAAAAAAACTTATAAATATTGTTATATTTAATAAAAAATATATTATTTTACACCTCGCACAATAAATAGTTTTACTATTTATTACCTTTTCACAAGAGAATATATGGTTTAAAACAAAGTAACAGATCTGCTGCTCATTCATTTTAAGAGGTAATTTATATATACGGTAAATATATAATATAGAATAAATAAGGACTTAATAGTCCCCAATAAACCCAATTAGTAAGTACGTTCACTCTGAAATAGAATACATCTTTCTTACACATTTCCTTAATTCTTCCTGGCACACTTCCCGGTAACCACGTGTCTGAAAATGCTCCTTAATATTCAGTTGGGATTATCCTTTCTTTAAAATTCGCCGATATTCTAAAAAATAACACAAAATTTTCAAGGGTGTAAAATTTGGTCACACAACCTAAAAAAGGCAGAAATTTTTATCTACTATAGGTGACATAAGGGAATTTTTGAAACATTAAAATAAATGGAACTTTTAAGAGCTTAGAATTTGAGTGAAACACAAAGGGTACGATAACCCACATGACAAAAAGAAATAATACGTATATAATAGTACATAGATAAATGAAGGAAGATATCGCTTTGGTGTAAGGACAGCCGTATAAGGAACGCAGACAAAACTTTTGAGAATATATGACACGGTTTGTATTACGTCACAACATGGGCCAGGAACTGTATCTATTTTTTAAATATAATACGGAATTCATACCACAAAGAATGTCACGAGTAGGCAGTAAGTCAGCAGTTGCACTTACGTACACCAGCACCTGTCACTGCTTCCCAGTCAGAAGACTTGTAGAACAGTCCCGATATCGAATGTCACGATCTGTTTCCTCTGTAGTTTTTTTTTAGCTTCGACAGAAAAATTTTCGAAAAGCGCGTAAATATAGATGAATAACAACTTTCAACATTTTTGCTATGTAATTGCCCACTTTGACTGTGACATCAGCAGTGCTTCTAACAATCAGCAATAAAAATATTGAACACGACGGTAGAAACTTTCGCCCTCAGAAGTAAAGCGCACAACGTAGAAATAAACATTGTGATAAGAATAACATAGACACAGTCCTATAACATAGACACAGTCCTATAACATAGACACAGTCCTATAACAAGGCTCACAGGTAATTTCAAAGTTGCACAAATAGTAAAAGCAGAATAAATAGACGGCTTTTCCTTAAAAACTCTAGTTTCATATCAGAGTATACTGATTTCTGTTTTATTTCACGAATTTATTAATTACATTCTTTACATAACTTCAAGTGACAGAGTAACTAAAAAATAACTTGGAAATAAGCGATCGTGTTCTCTTTGTAGAGGACATCCCGTTGTGTTTAAGTATAATATTAAAATAAAATAAAATATATACTTCGTCAAACACAACTATCGTATACTTTATTAATTTAAATAATGGCGATTAGTTTCGACCTATGCAGGCCATCTTCAGGCCAATGTATTTATAAAAACTTAAATGCCGGTGTATGCAATATATTATTCGTCAGTGTCATGAGATCCCATCTACAATAGTGTATTTCTTTATAATTAATGCCTAATGTAGTATTCTGCTTAACCCTTTGAATTCAGTTGTAAGTATATAAAAAAACATTCGACATGAAAGGATTTTCACTTTGCCCACGCGGTATTCTATTTAGCCTATGTGGTTCTCGTGGCGCTCAAAAAACAAGACATCATTTCCCTAAACAGCAAAAGTTCATTCGTTCTTATAATGGAGGCTCAGTGCTTAATGTGAGGTAGGGGCTGAATTTTTACATAAAATTCATATTAACATCACGCTTTAAAACTCTGAATACAGACATTACTATCATCAAGAATTTCCTGCATGGATTGAGGAAAAATCATTCAGCTAGTTACACCAGTTAACTTCCAGGACAAGATCGAAGACACGACCGACGTGATGATACTCTCCTGTAAATTTTGGCATTACTCGTAGTAGCATGTAAACTAGGCTAGACAAAGGCAGGGACATCCAGGTGAAATAATCCCTATCTCAGTACTCTCTACTTCCAGAAATTCAGTTAGACCTTCACTGCTGATAACACCTTCGCATAGACAGAATTTTCGCACCCTTCATTTAAATAGCAGATATTCTTAGTGAGAATAAGCAGAACATTCAGACATTACAGGCGTTGTTAAGCCTATCATAACGTGCTCTACCCATTTTCCAAGAAGAAGAAATGGCTTACGGAAATGCACCTTGATACAACCAACATTCATTTTTGGTACAGAATATGTGAAATTGCGAAGGACGAAGAGTAGTTCGAGAGAAATATTGCAACTAGCTTAATTTGAATAACGTTCTGGATAATCTTTTCTGGCAAAGTCTCATTCTGTATACAGGTGTCTAGAACTATAGAACCTGTATTGAAACGTTATATTAGATACGCATTTTATGCCTTAATACATCAAATAATGATTTCAGTACATCGTTGCAAGTCCGGTTGTAAACTAAAACAGTCATTACATTAATCAGTTTCATGAAGATGAAAAAATCGTGGGGAAGGCGGACTGCCCACACCGCCATAACAACTGTGGTCCCCTTGACCACTGCACTGCATCACGTAGTTTGCAGATCCAAATTTATCTTTCTCATCTGTCTTCTTTTTCACCACGCACTGAAGAACACGAGAAATAGCCACCACCTCCTGATGAGCCGAAGCAAATCATCGAACTTACGTTTGTGAAATAAATGAGTCTACTTTGTTCAAAGTTACACAAAACACGCTAAAAATAACAAATAATGTACAATAGTAAGGCAGATATTTTCAGGATATTCTGTAGCACACACTTTTTTTTGTAAATGTATATTCTATCGCGAAAAAATGTAATGTTGTAGCAAATATGTACACTAGACAGATTTCATTAAATAGGGTGGATCTTAATTAGATAGCACAATGCTAATTAAAATGAAAGTTTACGTTATTTTCCTCACAGTATGGCTTCTTCATCACACTCGTAATTAGACCAAATTTATGATAACCCATACAACAGTCTCGGTGGAGAAACTAGAAGGGAATGAAACAATAACAAAATTATGGAAGAATGAAATATACATAAGGGAAGAGATTATGAAGTATGGCGGTTTTATTGCATACTGGAAAATTCAATGCTTAATAAAGCGGGGAAATTCAAAGAAAATGGCTTTACACTCAGAAGTCGCTGCTTCGAGTTCCGTGGTTGTCTATCTCGTGCAATTTAATGGTGAACGCTAAGACTGAATTCTTTATGTTTTTCGTACCCTGCATGTTCTTACAGCAAAATATCATGCAATATGCACTCTGTGGTATACCACTCATGAAATACGTGTATATTAACTCCTACATGTTTGGGCATAGAGGTGTCATCCTCAGGGAATTATTAGATCATATATATATATGCTAATATTCAAATCTAGGTTCTGCCCCTCCTTATAGGAATGCCTAAAATTTTAAAATGCTACAATACATAACATTGACGGCCATAAATTGAAGTATTATGATATTAATTGCAACATCTTATTTTTTCTTCCAATTTTCGTTTCTTTCAATTCCTTTTAATTGTATTTAAAATAACAGTGACACTGTGATATAAATAACGTAGATAAGTTGAAGCATTTAACCAAACGAATAGGGACTTGTGGGCGATTTCAAGGTCATGGAGTGTGAAAACTGGTGAAAGTAGGTAAGAAAAGAAATCCAATTTTAATTTTTGGTGTTTTGTTGACCGTGTATCGTGATATATCCGTACAATAAGAACCAACAGGATGCACTATTTACTTTAAATTTATTTCAGTAATTAACCGCTACATGTTTCGAGCAGGTTTACTGCTCATCATTAGGAGGTAATACTCTGTATATTGTTGAAATAAATTGAAAGTAAATAGTGCATCCTGTTGGTTCTTATTGCACGGAAAAAAATCGAGTATGGCGACTACCGCGTGACACAAGGAAACAATTCACGAATGAGGGGAAATACTGCAGAAGAGAGCACGAAGTTGTACATCCGAAAAAGACTTGCTGGTAAAATTGAATGTGAAATTGACAGTGGTTCTGGGAGAAAGCGGTGCAACATTGGCTGCAGATTCAACAGAAGATATTTTTTCTGATAAAAACAGGAGGCTTGTAAAACACTTTTAAAAGAACGGGTACCGTGAACAAAAGTAAAGTAAAAAATGTAAAAATGTAAAGTTTTCACTATCCGCCCCATAGAGGCACGTAGTGGGGTGTAGAGGTAATGTTCCACACATTCTTAACCTCATTTCTATTTGGAGAAGATTACAAAAAAGTAAGATATATCTTATTTCCTCTAGCACCTATTCAACCACAGGCAGCCATGCTTAAAGGAAACTTGCTTCCATTATTCCCAAATAAGAAAGAGTTTTCCTGTCCTTCTTATTATGTGTATAAAAAATCGTTTACTATAATCCGGATAGTGGTAGCAGTGCTGAATAAATCACAAAGAAAGTTTCATAACCATCAAAACATTAAAATATTTCACACTATATACAGGGTGTCCCAGGAGGAATGTGCCAGACTTCGGGAGGGTGTTCCTTATGTTAAACTATACCGATATAACCCAAAACACATATGTCCAAAGTTGAACGGTTACGGAGATAATGGCCAGTGAAGTTTGAAACTTTGACAGCTGTTACACACTTATTGATTACCAAATACATATTAAAACT
>Ga0123357_10004085_pt1 | contig 17002 bp, 20 predicted proteins | sample TergutEmb28metaG_FD_89873 | JGI IMG/M metagenome (GOLD analysis project Ga0123357, IMG submission 89873) | Embiratermes neotenicus P4 segment gut microbial communities from Petit-Saut dam, French Guiana - Emb289 P4 | ecosystem: Host-associated > Arthropoda: Insects > Digestive system > Gut ... | reverse complement strand
TCGCACCCAGCCTGTGACAAAGGCATGATCGACAGCGACTCAGCCCCGGCCACCCATCACGGGTGGCCGGGGCTGAGTCGCTGTCGATCATGCCTTTGTCACAGGCTGGCGCCTTGCCGTATCTGGTAGGTCACTACTCCCCCCGTTCTAGGTCGGCTTGTTGGGCGGCGTCGGCGATGGCTTGCTGTTCGATCAGGTGGCGGCGTCGCACGTCCCATAGGATGAGGGTGATGATGTCGTCGTACCGGTTGGCTAGGTTGACTGGCGGCGGGTAGCTGGCCGGGTCGGGTTCGGGTTCACCGGGCCAGCGCAGGATCTGCTCGGGTCTGCACGAGTCGATGCGGCAGCCGACTTGGGCGACGGTTTCTCGCATGCGGTTTTTCCACTCGTCCAAGTCACGCGTGAACCCGAACGGTGCCGACCCGTGCTGCTGGTCGTCGTAGGCGGCCCGATAGTGTGTCCACAAGGCGGTTAGGTGCTCGACCAGCACTTGGTGGCGGTGCCAAAACGGTGGGATCACCGCTGCGGGTATCAACCGGTCGTAGCGTAGTTTCTCCACCCACTCGTTCAATCCCAGCCACGCCGACTCCGCCTGACTTGCAGTGAGCGCCGCCCACACGATCGGCCTGGGCGGCCCGGATGCCGGGTCCCACTCCGCCGGCAGGTCAACGTCTGGCGGGTCGGTCGTCCAGCGGCCCGGCGGCGGGCTGACCATACCGCCGCCGGGCATATCATCCTCGTAGGTCATGGTTAGGCCACCATGCCGACCAGTTGGGCGACGTCAGCGGGACGAAGCTCCGTCTCAATCTGGTTCGACGGGCCTTGTTGTATTCGGGGTGTGCGGTCAACGGTGTAGGTGGTGTAGGCCAGATCGTGGCCGATACGCCGGGCGATGAACTCTTCGCGCTGCACACGCTCACCATCCGGGGTCGTCGACGGATACTGGTGCCGGTAGCCTTCAGCGATGAACCGGTCACCCTTCTTGAACTGGGCGGCGGCTTTCTCCGCGGTTTTGCGGAACAGCACAACATCATCGAACGTGGTCGGCTCCTGGGTGAAGCTGCCGTCCAGGTTGCGGATGTAGTGCTCCTGGCCGGCCCGGAAATACACGCGGGCCGACCCTTCCTCGGTGCGGGTCAAGGTCGGGTCCGTGGCGACGAACCCTGACATGGAATAGGTGGTTTTGAAAGCCATAACAGTTGTCCTGTTCAGTCAGTGCGCCCACCACAAGCCGGGGCGCGGTCACTCGTCAGGTGCGACACGGGCTCCACTGTGCCTGCTGGAATACTGGTAGTCATGACAGGCACGCCAAACGATGACCCCCATTTCATCGGAGACAGCACTGGTGGCGGCCATGAACGGGTACCCAGCCATGTCGCAGTGGCGTTGGGTGGACGGCTATTTCACGACGGTCGCGAACCCGGCTCTTGAAGCCACTGCTTTGCAGATGGTCGGGGTGAAAGGCTGGGATGGTCTGATCCTCGTCAGACGCCGATAGGCACAGGGTCGGCGTTGCCGCGGTCTGACTGCCTATCCGCCGCGCAGCGCGGCCTCGATTACCTGCCGGTCACTGGTCAACTGGTCGGCGTCTGGTCGCCTCGTCCAGGGACGCAGGTCGGTGATGATGGGGCGGGCTGAGCGCAGCAGGGTAACGCTGGTGCCGAACGGCAGGGTCCGAATGGCTTCGGGTGGCATGACCGGGACGCGGCGAATAGAGCGTTGTGTGGTGGTGAACCCCTGCTCGGAGATCGTGTCGGAGGTGGTGGTCTCGTCTCGTTCACCAATCAGGGTGGAAATGTCACGCAGATCCGTTGGTGACGAGGCGCCGCCGAGGATGATTTTGACGATGGATGCGTCCCAGATGGCTCCGGCAGCGTTTTGTCCCCACTTGTCCCTGGCCTGCGACAGGGATTGGAGTACGGGCATGGTGGTGATGCCGGTGCCGCCACCTTCAGCCATCAGGGTTGGTAGGGATGGTAGCGGTGAGATGTTCGCCACCTCGTCGAGAGCCAGTAGCAGTGGCGGGTCGAGTCTCGCACCGGGTGATTTGGCGGCCAAATGACGCGCGGTCTCGACGAGGTCCTCGACGAACGCAGCAACCAGGGGTGCGGATGCCCCGGCACCGGCGCCGGTGGCCAGTAGGAACAGGGTGCCCTTATCGGCCAGGAATTGGGTGGGGTCGAAGTCCTCACCCTCACGTGGGCTGACGGCGTCGAGGACGCGCGGATCGGCCAGGGATGATAGGGCGAGGGAGACGCCTTGCCAGATGGAGTCGCGGGTTCTGGGGTCGGAGTGGATCATCGCATCCAACGCTTCAGCCCAACCGGTGGCGGCCCTGGTGTTGGTGCGAAGTATTTGGATGGCATCGTTTGCCGCGTTCGGGTCTAGTGTCCAACGGAACAATTCGGCTGAGTCCCGCCCGTCTAGGGCGGCGGCGTGCAACAACGATTGCAGGGCGACACGGGTTTTCGCTTCCCAGAAGCCGCCGTTTTCAACCCCGCCACCACCGATACCGGTGCCGGAGGCGAGGCCGGTGGCGCGGATCATCGCCGTCAGCGGATCGTCACAGCTCCGCACGGGTGACCAGCGCAACCCCGACGGCACACCTTCGGCTAGATGTTGCGGGTCGAAAACAGCCACCGGGCCGAGCTTCTGCCGGGCTTTCATGGTGGCGGTGAGGTTGTCTGGGCGGGTGGATGTGGTGACGACGGCGCCGGGGGCGTCCAGGATCGCGTTGATGACGATGTGTAGGCCTTTGCCGGAGCGGGGTGGGCCGATCAGGAGGACGCTGTCTTCGACGGATGCCCACACGCCGACGCCGTGCGAGCGGCCTAGCTGGTAGCCGACATCGCTGGGTGTCGGTTTGGTGATGGATGGTCGCAGTGTTGACGCTCGTTTCAGCAGCGCTTTAGCTGAGGCGAGCCGGGTGACCTCGTCGCGGGTGGCTGTCCCGGCGGCGCGGCGCGGATCATCCGCCGTCCGCTGGGACGACGTTCTGATTGCCGTCCAGGTCTTGACGCCGACGAAGCCGATGCCGCCCAGCAGCATGCCGGCGACCGCCCAGTAGATGACCGGGTTCAGTCCGTCGGCGCCGAACGCCGCACCGGGGTCGGCCAGGTCGGGGAACACGCCCAGGCCTGTCGTCCACGAACCGGTCGGCTGCGGCAAACCAGTGGCCCAGCTGGCCAGGCTGCCCGCCGCGCGCAGCACCACGGTGAGGATGCCGAGGGCGGCGATGCCGCCGAGGGCGAGGTTAAGCAGAGAGTCCCGGCCTGCCGGTGGCATCGTCTGGGTCACTGGTTACACCTGGCGGGGATGGTTTGGATGATCCCGGAGGATCGTCCAGCGATCAGCAGTTCACCAGTCAACCAGTCGGGTAGGTGTCCGGAGGGGTGTCCGCTCTGGTCAGCGGTGGTCACACCCGCCCACAGGTATACGGCGATTTGTTCACCTGGCCAAAACACGCCCGGGGTCACACTTTGGGCAGTGCTGGTGGTCAAGTCTGGTGTTACAGCATCGTCTGGTTCGTCAACTAGGTGCACCCAGTCGGCCTCCTCCAACACGTCCCGGTCTGGTTTGTTCACAGTGTCACCCAAAACCTGGTTCCCACTATCGCCAGCCGGTTTGTCCACATGGTCGTCTTGCCTGGCACCGCCCACCAGGATGGGTGTGGACAAAGGTGTAGGGGGGAGGTCTGGTGTTCGACACAGGTCGATGACACCGCCCTGCCGGGTACCATCAGTTTCGATGACCTCAACAGTAAACGCCCTACCCAACACACCCCACAAATGATCCATCACCTTACCAAACGATGCCCTGGTCAATGGTCCCATCGTGTCTGGGAATGTGTAAGGCAAACCAAAAACGGTCACACTCATGATGTCTGGTTTGGTGATGGTCACAGTCACTTCCGGGTCGTCTCGTTTCCACGGTGTGTAGGCGGTGTCAGTCATAGGTGGCTCCTTGATTTGATGGGTGGGGATCAACCCCGGTCAACCCACAGGTGCACAACCACATCCACCAGCCACATCCACTCGGGGTGAACACTGGTCACTGTGGCTGAACAATGGTCACCAGGAGTGAACGTTGGTCACTGCCGGTGACCAAACCTTCAAAAATCTGGGGAACCCCACCACTTTTCAAAGCATCCGCGTGCGGGTGTCGAACAGGGTTGACTCGTCTGGGTGTAGTTGATGTTGAACCATGAAACTCCTGTTGCGGATACGCCACAAACCCTGCCCAGTCGACAAGGTCGGCAACAGTTTCATCTCCGTGCCGGTCAGCCCAAGAGCTTCGCCGGTGAGTGTGGTTTGGTCGGACTCTTGCCGATAAATAATCCGGGTTTCCGCATTCGCCAACAAACTAGACGCCAAAGCGCGCATCGCGGAGCCCTTGTCACCGACGTTATCTAAATCACCCAAACGGTGAAAAATCAACATGTTGGCAATCCCGTAATGGCGGGCCAAACGCCATTGGGCGTCCATGCGGCGCAGCAACGCCGGATGTGACATGAGCCGCCACGCCTCATCATAAACGACCCAGCGCTGCCCACCATTCGGATCCAACAGGGCAGCCTCCATCCACGCCGACGAACACGTCATCAGGACACTGATCAGCGTGGAGTTTTCAGCCACCGCTGACAGATCCAACGAGATCATCGGCAGTGAAGGGTCGAAACGGATGGTGGATGGCCCGTCGAACAACCCAGCCAAATCCCCAGCCACCAGGCGGCGTAGGGCATGGCCGACCTGGCGTCCGTCCTCGGCTAGCCTGCCGTCTGGATCATCCCTGTGGTCGGGTTGCAGGATACGCTCAACAACCATCGGCAGCACCGGCACGTCTGCCGATACGACAGCTGACGCTAATGCGGTGTCGATGCTGGTGTGCTCCAACGGTGCCAACCGACGATCCAACACCGTTTCAGCCAAAGCACCAACCAGATCCCGGCGCCGCGAACTGACTTGCATCCGCCACTGCGCATCCGTCAGGCTGGCTGGCCGATAGCCTTCATCCAACGGGTTCAACCGGGCAGGCAAACCATGACCAAGGCGGATGGCCATGCCACCAACAGCCTCAGCAACAGGTGTGTGTTCACCTTTCGGATCACCGGGCACATACACCCGCCTGCCGAACGGCATCGACCGGGTATACAACGACTTCGCTAACGAGGATTTGCCGGAGCCGACGATCCCGGCCAGGACGATGTTCGGCGCGGTGATCACCCCGTTGCGATACAACACCCACGGGTCAAACACGAACGATGATCCACCGAACATGTCTTGGCCCACGAACACACCCTCCGAACCCAAACCGCCTTCAGCGAGGAACGGGTATGCTCCGGCTAATGTGGCGGTGGTGTCTTGATGTGGGGGAAGGTGGAACCGATGTGGTGGCTGCCCCCTGGTTGCTAGTTCGGCGGCGGTTTGGGTCGTTGCTGCGAATGGGGTTTGTTGGGTTGCATGTCTCACATAGGCAAGGTGCGCGCGGCGGATAGCGTCGGCGATCGGAGGTGAAAAACCTTGATCGCTTGGTTGTCGTAGCAGCCGGGTTGAAGCTGACGGCAGCCTGGCCTGGGGGAACACCTGGTGTCGGTGACGCTCGAAAACTGGGCCATTTCGTCGGTGAATATGGGGCCACGGTTTGTGTGGTCTAGTCTGACACTTGTTGTGCTTTGATGCTTCGTAGGGGTGGTCTACTCGCAGTTGCTCGACATGCTTGTTTTGTCGCCCATGGATTAGAGATGGCTGCCGTGTGGAAAGTTTCGTGGCACACAACAAAACTCGACTCGTATCGTTGTATGACGACATGAAGCCGTCATAAGCTAGTCATCGGGTGTTTACATCTGATCTATCAGTGGAGATTTGTATGAGAAACAAGCTAGCAGGGCCCACAGCCGTCGCCACTGGACTGGCCGTCGCCTCGGCTGTTGGTCTCGTGGGGGCCGCACCGGCCCTGGCGCAAGGTGCGACGATCACGGACCTCTTCGCCTACAAGTAGGAGGCGTGTTGTGAGGCGTCCCGTTTGGGTTCCGTTGATTTGGGTGGTGTCGCTTGTGGTAGTGGGGGGCGTGGCGTGGTTGGCAGCGCGGGCGGCCTTCACGCCGCCGCAGGCACCTCAAGACGAGTTGCCTGCGGCTACCTACACGGTGGCGGAGGCATCGATTGGCGCGTCTCTTCCTGTCACGGTGCAGGTCTCTTGGGCGACGCATCCGTTGGCGGCGGGTTCATTGTCGGGCATGGTGACGGCGATCAACTTACCCGACTCGCGGGTTGTCCAGGCTGGGGACGTTTTGTTGTCGGTTGATCTTCGGCCGGTGGTTGTGGCGCAGGGTTCGGTTCCTGCGTTTCGCGATTTGACTGTTGGTGTGAGCGGGGATGACGTCCGCCAGCTTCAGGGCTTCCTTCAGGCTGGAGGGTACTTGAAGACGGCCCCGGATGGCAAGTTCCAGGCGTCGACGGCGGCGGCTGTGCGTGCTTGGCAGCAAGCGTTGGGGGTGCAGCGTACTGGGGTAGTGCGGGCTGGGGATGTTTTATTTGTAGCGTCGCTGCCGGCTCGTGTGGTGTTTGATGACGGTGTGGTGGTTGGGGCGGTGATCGCGCCTGGGCAGCCGATTTTGTCTGTGGTGGATAACTCGCCGGTGTTTCAGGCGGTGGTTGGCGCGAACATGTCGTCGTCGGTGGTGCCGAAGACTGGCCAGCAGGTGTCGGTGTCGTCGCCGGATGGTGGCGTGACGTGGCAGGCTACGATCGGGCAGGTGACTTCTGGTGCCTTGGGTGGGTATTCAGCTACCTTGGTGGCGGCTCACGGTGATGGCCCGGTGTGCGCGGACCAGTGTGCCTTGTTCGCCTACACTTCTGGTGGGTTGATGGTGGCTGGCACTCTTGACGTATCGCCGGTGGTCACTGGCCCGTCTGTTCCGTTGGCGGCTGTGGGGACGGCGCCTGATGGGTCGCGGTTCGTGCTGCGTCCAGATGGCACGCGGGTCACGGTGACCGTGGTCGGCGGGGATGCTTCCAGGCTGATAGTTGACGGGGTGCAGGTCGGCGATGTCGTCCAACTGTTCGCGGAGACACCTAAATGATTAAGACGCCCGTCCAGGGGCTTCGTTTGGAGGCACGCGATTTGGGTTTCGCATACCGGCGCGGTGGTGATCAGGTGTTGGACAAGGTGAGCCTGGTGATGGAGCCGGGCATGGTCACGGTGTTGACTGGTGTGTCGGGGGCGGGTAAGTCGACGCTGTTGTACGTGTTGGCTTTGTTGCTGCGGGCGACATCGGGCAGTGTCCTGTGGGACGGGCAGCCGGTCGAATCTTTGCCTGACGCTCGGCGTTGCCAACTGCGGGCCGCCCGGTCTGGTTTCGTGTTCCAAGACGCGATGTTGGACCCATCGCGCAGCGTGGCTGACAATGTGGCTGAGGGCGCGTTGTTTAGTGGGCTCGACCCGGTTGTTGTGGCCCGCCGGGCAACGAGCCTGCTTGAAAGGTTTGGGGTGGCGCATCGCGCCGATCATCGCCCAGGTGAGATTAGTGGTGGCCAGGCGCAACGCGTCGCCTTGTGTCGCGCCTTGGTGGGTGACCCTGATGTTGTCTTCGCGGACGAGCCGACGGGCAACCTTGATCATGAGTCTGCGACGGTGGTGTGGGAGGCGTTGCGGGGTCAGGCGAACCGGGGTGCCACCGTTGCTATCGCCACCCATCAAGAAGACTTGGCCGGCCTGGCGGATCAGCATGTCGTGGTGGGTGGGCCGCGATGACGGCGGTGAAACCGGGACGGCCCCGACCGGGGGTGTTGTGGCGCGACGCTGTGAAAAGCACCCTCGCGAATCCTGTCTCGTCGGTGATAGCGGCGTTTATTGTTGCCTTGTTGTGTTTCGTTGTGTTGATGACGGCTGGGCGAACCGCCGCTACGGAGGCGGGAGTTCTCGCGTCCCTGGATGACGCGGGGACCAGGCTGATCACCGTCACCGACACGTCAGGGCAAGCCGGGTTGCATCCGGAATCGGTGGGGGCGCTGGCCGAGCTTCCAGGTGTCGCATGGGTGGTGGGTTTTGGACCGGCGGTTGACGCTGTCATGGACGCGCCCGGCACGCTGACCGGGCAGATCCCCCTCGGCGTTCCCGTGCGCACGATGGTGGGTCTGCTGCCGGCTGATTGCCCAGTCGTGACGGGCCGCCTGCCTGGCCAGGCGGGTGAGGCGGTCGCAGGCCGTGGGGCTGCCGCCACCCTTGGCCTAATCGATGGGGCAGGGCCCGTGGTCACCCCGGATCGGCGGGTCGGAGTCGTCGGCATTATGGACCTGACAGGTGCTTTGTCGCGTTTCACAGACAGCGTGTTGGTAAGCGCGTCTGTGGGGAAGGCTGGTCTGTTGCGTTACATCTACGTGTTCGCCAACAACGCGGCTGATGTCACCACCATCGCGCAGGCAGTGACCGCCACGGTGTGGGTGAACCAGCCCAGCCAGATGACCATTGAGACATCAGATGCTATCCTCGCTTTGCAGCAGGTGGTCTCCGGGCAGCTCGGCGCTTCGTCGCGTCAACTCATGGCCGCCATCATGGGTGTCGGTGTCGCCGTCGCCGCCGCCACCATGTTCGCCGTCGTCGGCTCGAAACGACGAGACTTCGGCCGACGGCGCGCGCTCGGGGCCTCCCGGAGCGCCATCGTCACACTCGTTCTCATCCAAGCCGGGCTCACAGCCATCGTCGGCGCACTCATCGGCAGCGCCATCGGGATGGCCGCCATCAGAATTACCAGCGGCATCATCCTGCCCACACGCCAGTTCACCACCGGCTTCGTCGTCCTGGCCATCCTGGCGGCCACCGTCGGGGCCGTCCCGCCAGCCATCGTCGCTGCCCGACGCGACCCCGTCAGAGAATTGCGCGTCCCATAACCGCAATCGGGCTCACTCACGCCCATCTCGGGGTTGCATCAGTTCGTCCAACGCGGTTCACATGCTAGCCGCGAATGCACGATAGTACCCACCCCAAACTGGTTCGGCAGTTGACTAGATGCTTTGAGCTAGGCACATCAATGAGCGAGCGAAGTAAAAGATGTAGCGGTGGCCGACAAAGAGTCTGCCGTCGAGCGCCCTCCCTACGCGAGGTGATGATACGTTGGTCCATGGTCACGGTCCTGATGTAGATGTATGTGCTCGTCGTACATGCGATTGCTCTCACGCTTGCTGAGGGCGCTCCCACGATACCGAGGCCATCGCAAGGCCCACTCTGGTGACAGCGACCGCAATCCGCGCTGCCAGATACCCACCCGGTAGCGGCGACCAGGTCTCGGTCGGAGTGAGCAAAGTGTGCGCCGGCCTTCCCTCAGCAGCCACTCATGCTTCAGAACGGTTAGCGAGCCTGAACCAGTGGTGCCCAAACTCCACCTGAAGTACGTGCCTGACCTACCTTTGTGACCACGGCTGAGGACACAACAATTCGAGAGCGTTCTGCTGATCCATTGGGAGCGCATCAAATGCAGGATCGTTGTACGGATGCCACACCTGGGCGTCTGTCTGTGCGGCATCAATCCACGCATCCTCGCTCTGCGACGGCGGAGCCATGTTCACGCCATGCGCGACCAAACAGGCTCGCGTGTCGAGCAATCGCGTGTAGTTTGTCCTCAGCTCGCTCACTGTCGCAGGTGGAGACTCCGCCGAGTACCCCATCGATACCCGGCACGCTTGCTCGTCAGCCACAAACCGCGCAAGCTCATCCTGATCCGTAAACGGGTCCGCCACCCCACCGTTGAAGTCAACATTGATGTTCCATCCCTTGCCGTCAAGGCATGCCTGAAGCCCAGCCCGGAACTTCTCCTGTGCAGCGGCCTGTTCAGCCACCCACGGTGGATCCACCCACGATGCTGACGCGGATGGACCTCCCACCGATGGAGAACATGCAGCCAACGCCCCAGCGACCGCGCAGACAACTAGCCCTGTGACCACCACAGAAACCGCAACACGCATCTAGGGCTTCTCAGCTAGGCGCAGACGTAGGAGATCGATGTGAGCGTCGTCCCCGTTCCTGACACTGTGTAGGCTGTTGAGCGCCCTGTTCCAGTAGAAGTGTTTGTCTTTGCTGTGCCGACATCACCCTTGAACCAAGTCGCGTCGTCACCTGCCGAGGTTGCGGCATGATAATGGTACGTGGGGCCGGTGGTCGTCGTTGTGATGTAGATGTACGTGTTCGTCGTGCACCCGATGTTTGAAATAGCCCCACCTTGTGCCGCATTTGCCGGCGCGAGGCCGCCCGCGAAGACGGCGACAGCCAGGCCGAGGCCGGCGCAAGCTGCAAGGAGCTTCGTCTTGAGGTTCATGTGTTTCTCTCCTTTATTGAGCTGGTGGAGGGCATCCCCTCCACTTTTATCATACGCCGGGGGATGGGTTGTCCATGTGATGGCCCGGATCGGATAAGTCATGCGATGCGGCCCTTCTTCGATGTGGTGCATTTCCCGCGCATCCAACAGTTTGCACATTATTGCCGAAAACATGCACCCGCCGGCACCGATGGTTTACCATCTGCGCAGCGTGGCATAAACATTTCATCCACCAGTTCTGGGGAAAAACCTGGTCCCAGCACGCCGCCAACAACCCAAAAACCGACTTCTCATCAACCAAGTCAGGTGCCAACCACCCAGCGGCACCCAACGACCTACGCCAAGCACTCACCACCATCGACCACCACATCAACAACTGACTCAAAAACGCCCAACTCAACCCCGCCCGAAAACTCGGCTCAAACATCAAAAGACTGACAACCTACCGCGACGACGAGAATGCGTTGTTCCAGGTGACGGACGCTGAGGAACGGTTCATCGCGGCCACCTCCCGCGACTGCGACCGGCGCATCTGGATCGACCTGTACGACACCCGCCTCGACCAGAGGACGGTCGCCCGCCTCGTCGAGCACTTGCACCGGATCAGGTCGCACACGCTGAAACTGTGCCTGGTTGGCTGCACACCCTGGTCTCGCAGCCAGATCTGCAGGGCGATGGACCACCTGGACCCCGGTTGGGCGTCCGGTACTTTGCCGACCCGGAGGAAGCTAAGAAGTGGCTGGTCGGATGGGCGGCACGTAAGGGAGTATTGACATGTGAACTACACCGTCAGGGCACACCCGTCGTTCTCGGCCTGCGGGCTGAACTGCGCACTGTACCCGCGCCATCACACCGACGGGCAATCCCGGTGTCCCGGCTGCGCTGCCGACGGGTTCTGCCTGGTCCAACCCGCCTGCGGGGTGCTGTCCTGCGCTCAGCGCCACCGGTCGAGCACTGCTTCGAGTGCGCCGAGTCTCCGTGCCCGCGCTACGACGGCGTCGACACCGTCGATTCATTCATCACACACCGCCGCCAACTAGCCGACCTGTCCGTCGCGAAGCGGCAAGGGGTGGACGCCTGTCTGGCCATCCTTAAGCGACTCTTGGCTGACTTCGATGACGGACGGCGCAAGAGCTTCCACTACCAGGTTGTGAACCTGCTCGGCTTGCCAGACATCCAATCGGTCATGGGGACTCTTCTCAACGCAGCCGACTATCAGGCTACTGTCGACGTCAGGGCAGCAACAGCCGCCGACTGCTCCCAGTAGGCGGCCCACAACCATGGCGCCAATTTGAAACTGCGCGCCAAACCAAAACCATGACCCGGCATCACACGGCCCGACACAGTGGTAGCGCCGCGATACTGAACGCCGTGGCTTGTTGGCCGACGAGTAGGCGGGTTTCGCAGGAGGCTTGGAGGGCGGCTTGTTCGACTGCGGCGACGCCGGCTTGTAGTTCGTTTTCGGTGGGTGCCGAGATGGCGATGAGTCCGGTGTAGCGCATGATGCCATGTCCACTGGCCAGGTCGGCTTCTTGTTGTAGGACGTCGTGGTATTCGGCGGTTTGTGATGCGTCTTCTATTTGGCCGATTTTCGCACGCTGAGCCTGGTCGGCGATGTGTTCGGTTTTCTTCCGCCGGATGTCTTTCGCTGCCACATCCGCGCGCAGCGGGGTGCAGATCAAAGTGAAGGATCGTCTAATGCCGGTGGATAGCATGATGGGGGCGAGGAAACCAGGGAACACCTGCGCCCGGGGCCACTCCGAAATCCATAGGACGGCGTGGAACGCGGTGTCGCTGCGTAGATGGTCCCAGGTTTCCTGGAGAGCGAGGGGTGTGGCGTCGGGGAGGTGGCGTCCAATTTGTGGATGGCGGTCGAGGGTGGTTGAGGCGTTCGGGTCGTAGGTGGTGCGTAGTATGACAGCTATTTGGCTGGGGGTGAGCCATGTGCCGGGGTTCAGGTCGGCTGAGCGTAGCGCGGTCGTGAGGGTGGTCATCTCCTGGTTCAAGACGGCGGCGGCACCTTTCGTGCCGCCTCCGGCGGCGCGAATAGTCTTGTGGGCAGTTTTCATGTCTAAAGCCAGTGAGATGGTGGTGGAGTGTTTCTCGGAGGTGGGCCCCGCCTGGTGGATTAGGTTTTGATAGACGCGCGCCGTCCAAGAGCCATCATCATATCCGTGACGCTGCCACCACTCCGCCAGCCCTGAGCCACTGTCGGGCAGGGTGCGTTCCAGGATTTGGATGCGGGCGATCCGCCCGGAGCGGCAACAGGATGCGAGTACTCGTCCCCATGTTTGAACGCGGCGTTCCTGGTCTGCCGGGTCGAGCAGGATGAAGCTGGGGTGGGTGACCTGGATGGTGGCGGTTAGTGTTTGCTGGTTGGGGTCGTAGATCATGCACGCCCCACTGGCCGGATCCTGGTAGCAGCGCAGACTGGTGTCGCCGGGGATGGCCAGATGGTCTGCTGGTTGGGGTTTCATGGGGTTGCGGGTGGTCATGGCATGTCCTTGTTTCGTGCGGATGATCCAGGAGACAACGATCGGTGTCCAGTCGACAAGTTTGCGTCCCTGCACAAAGGCGAGACCCAGGATCACAGCGGGTAGCCAGATAATCGTGGAGATCGCGAAGACGGTGGTGCCACCGACGTAGAGGGCGGCGACCAGGGCGATCACCGCCAGGGCGAGGCAGGCGAGTTGTGGCCCGTTCAAACCGAGGAGTAAACCCCGCTTCGGTAGCCTGGAAAACTTCACGGGGCTCAACATGTCGTGTTCGTCACGTGTTTTGGTGGCCATGTCAGTTCACCGCCGCTGCTGGTGGTGCCGGTGGTGGGCTACTTGATGTTGGTGTGAACATTGTCAACGTAGATGGTGGGGTGGCTTGGTTGGCTTGGGCGCCGATAGCGGCACCAGTTTTCGGCCCGGCAGTCACAACCTGTGTGCCGATCGTCACGGCAGCAGCGGGACCAGCCGCCGCGGACCCACCAGCCGCCCCAGCGGATGTACTACTGGATGTTCCTGTGCTGGCGCTGGTGGTACCGGCAGAGGATGTGGATGCCGGGGTGGGTGTGGGGCTGGATGGTGCCGGGGTCCCGCCACCAAAGGTTGGGCTGCCGAGGGTGGTGGGTGGTTGGGAGGGTGTTGGTTTGATTGGTATGGGCCGGTTTAGGGCGCTTTTCGCTTCGGTTTCAGCCGACATGAGGTGATACATGTCTGATCCCATGAAAGCAATGAACTTGTAGGCCATGTAGGGGGCGAATGTGGCGATCAGCAGTAGCACGACCCCTGTGACCGGTTCGGAGATGGCCTGCAAATCCGGTTCCAACGGTGAACCCGCCAAAGACACACCGATCAGCAAAATGGTGACCAGGACGAGTTTGGATAAGATCATGGCGATCACGAAGGATGCCCATTTACTAAGCCAACCCCGGGTGGCATCCCACGACAAGCCAGCCATTGCGAACGGGCCGAACACTAAGGCGATCAGCAGCAAAGCTTTACGGATCAGCAGGGAAAACCACACGATCAACGCGGAAGTGACAAGCAGCATACCCAGAAACAACGCGAGTAGGACCCCAGCGCCGGGTGAGATGCCGGTCAGGATAGTGACCCCGCCGACCATGGCACCCAGCCGGGTGCCCATCGTAGTTATCGTGTTGCCGGTCGCGGCGATGATACCCAAACTGATCTGGTCGACGGCGTGGAGCAGCAACCCCGTCACGGTGAGGATGAGAAATGAGCCGATGACGGCTTTAGCGAGGCCTGTCAAAGCTCTGCCGAGGGCGCCTGGCTCGTGGCGTACTAGTCCGGTGATTAGTTGGAAGCAGAAGAAGATCAGCATCACCATGCAGGCCACCCCGAACAGAATGGCATACACCATGGTATAGGCGGGGTTGGTGACATCCACCAGGGTGGTTTGATCGAACACGTTCCACACCTGTTGAAAAACCCACCCCGCCAAGCCACCTAGCCCGTCAGCCATCCACTCAAACGGTGCCACCACCAGCGACGCGGCCACCTCCCCAGCTTTCTGGCACACGGAACTGACACCTGGCACATCACACAAACCCACAGCCCCACTCCTTCCAATTCAGTTGCTTACAGTTAGACGGTTTGGCCGACGTTCCAGAAGAAGTTGATCAACGTCACACTCGCGCCGCAGATCACAGCCGCAGCACACGATACGATCACACCCAACTTGCCCTGCGATGCCATATGCGGATTCGACGAGTTCGCCCCGAACCCCCAAATGATCGCCGAAACAATCAAGGCGAGCACACTGAGGATCAGCCCGATGGTCATGATCGCACCAACAATCGTCGACAACTGCGAAATACCCGGCAAACCAGTGTCGTTCGGGGAAATATCAATATTCATCGGTATTAGCAAAGACGCTAGGTGCATGGTGGTGTCGGTGATAAGCGGGAACATGGGTTTGCCTTCCAATCGGATGCCCGACGGGCAATCCGGGGGCAACACCCAGGTGCACCCTCCACGCCCACTCATCGCGTACCGGGTGGGCATCTGCGTTGCCGAACGGCTGATTGGTTTTCATTCAAGGCATCATGTAGACCGTTGCGGTAACGATCATCGTTTTGAGGAGGAACACCACAAGTCGTTAAACGTGATCCGGCTGGGTTTTCACCGGGCTGGCGAGTAGGTTTGTGTCGCCGGGCGTAATGGTAATACCACCTGGACATCGCGGCGAGGCGAAGACGCAGCACGCAGCACGCAGCATTCATCACTTGTTGGAAGGCTACACCCATGATCCGCCTTATCTTCACCGTCACATTCCGCCTCGGCTGGTGGATCCATGATCGCGACCCGATCACCAAACTGCGTAACCACGCCCACAACCAGCCCGCCTGGTACTGGTGCCCCATCACAGCGGTGATCGCCATTTTCTGCCTGTTCACCGCCGCGACACTAATGGCGACAGCTAAGGATGGTGGGACACTGCAATGGCTGAACCTAGTCGCCATCGTCTTCATCTGGCAAGGATTCAAAACCATGTGGCTGGTGCCGCTCAGCCTATGGTGGATGTTGACCGGCTGGTGGCGACGCCTACGTGCCACACGCCGGACACGGTCCACCTCCGGTGATATCTGGGAGGCTAATGCCGCCAGCTGATCAGAGGCTGGATCCTAACGTTAGGAGCCAGTTCATCCAGGTGACGCCGGCTCCGGCGGCAACACCGGTGCCTAGTGCGATCAAAACGCCGGTGCGGCCTTTGGATGCGAGTTGCCAGTTGCTGGTGGTAGTGCCGTAGGCCCATAGTATTGCGCTGATGATCAACGCGCCGACCGCCATGATCAAGATGATGGTGAGTAGCGCGCCGATGGCTTGTTCAATGCCGGTACCGGCTAGGGCTGTGAAGTCGGGGCTCACAGGGTGCCTCCTATATAGCAGCCGAGTGTGGTGACACTGGGCTGATCCAGGTTTGTGGCGCCGTGTTGGGCAAGCCAGACACTAGGATCGGTTGTGTTGTCGTTGATGTGGGTTTCGAAGTGGAGGTGTGGGCCGGTGGAGTGCCCGTCACTGCCGACGTCGGCGATGTGTTGCCCGGCGGCCACCTGGTCGCCGGTGTTGACGTAGAGGTGTCCGGCCCACATGTGCCCATAGCGGGAGATAACTTGTTGCCCGCCGATGGTGTGTTTAATGTCGATGGCATGCCCGTAGCCGCTAAGCGTCCCGGCGAAGGTGACGGTCCCGTCGGCGACAGCCAAGATGGGTGTGCCATCTTTAGCGGCCAGGTCGATACCGGCATGGAAGGTGGGTTTCCCGCTGATCGGGTGGATACGCATCCCGTAGCTGGAGGTTTCAACCCAACTGCCTGATGGTAGCGGGAACACCACTGTCGTGGTTTCTGGCACATCCACATCAGTGTCGCCGCTGGGGGTGGTGAGGGTGTTGAGGATGGTGTTGGCGGCTGGCTGCCAGGTGGTGTACCGATCGGGGTGGGCGGACACCTCAACAGCCTGCGCCGCCGCTCCTTTAGGCAGTGTCTGCCAGTTTTTGATGTCGAGTAGGCCGGGTGGGGATCCGTGGTTTGGTCCGGCAGCCCCACCGTAGAACGCCCTGGCCTGATAGGTGGGGTCCATGAGGTTGTTGACCGATCCCCAGCCGGTTTGGTGGCGCATCTGAAACAAACCCAGGGAGTCATGGTCGCCACCATCCCCATCATTGGGCATGCCGGCGGTTTGCGGGTAGGTGGTGGTGTTGGCGAGGTTACGAAGCCCAGATTCGGTTAGTGCCGCCATTAATGCGATGATCACAGCGTCACGGTTGACTCCGGGGGTGTGTCCACCAACGGTGATGATCGTCGCCGCGTGCGTCAGTTGCGCCCGGCCCAGGGTGATGGTGGTGCCGTCGGCGGTGGTGACATCGAGGCTGTCGGGGATGTCACCAATGTTCAACGTGCTGGTGGTGCAGGTGGCTTGGGTGGCGGGGTTCATCAACACACCGATGGCCATCAACGGTAGGAGGGGGCCGATCATGATCAGGGCCAACCCGAGTACTAGAAGCTTGTTCACCAGATCGTCCTCTAGTTCATGGGTTTGTCGGGTTGACCCAGTCGCATCAGGTGACACTGGTTGAAACTGGGCTGGCAGGTGATAAACATTGTGAAACTAACAGGTCGAACACTCGACTCAACACGCCCATCAACAATCCCGTCACGATGCCGGGTGCCGCTGATCGT
>Ga0123357_10004084_pt1 | contig 17003 bp, 10 predicted proteins | sample TergutEmb28metaG_FD_89873 | JGI IMG/M metagenome (GOLD analysis project Ga0123357, IMG submission 89873) | Embiratermes neotenicus P4 segment gut microbial communities from Petit-Saut dam, French Guiana - Emb289 P4 | ecosystem: Host-associated > Arthropoda: Insects > Digestive system > Gut ... | reverse complement strand
CATTAAAATCTCCTAATAGAATTTTCGTATGGTACTTAGGGAAATGATCAAAAACCTGCTCTAATTCCTCATAAAAACTATCTTTTGACTCCTCACTTTTTTCCTCACTTGGTGCATACACATTTACAAGAATGATATTACGCCAATTACTCCTACACTATGCAGTGAAAATGTATGAGGGTAGGCGTTCAGAAGTAACAAACATTACTTGTTACTACTTGGCATGCACTTTGGCGCTATGATAACGCGTTTCTTTTTACCAACCAACTGGAGGTTGATTTTGGAATTGCCCTCGTACATTCTATGAAACTTATCCTCAAAAATGTTGCATTTCTAAACTCTATTATCATGCATCATTTAAGGACCATAAATTAAGTAGTGAAGATGTTACTGTGACTTCAGAAAGTTGCTGCATATCCCACCTAGTATTGTGAAGTGTATGAAATCATAAGCACCATATTGGGGTAGCTTTTTTTAATGTCAGAATGTTCATAGCATATTCTGTGAAAATTGATCAGCTGGCTTGAAAGTTGAAGTGGGGGCACACACATACACACACAAAGCATGACTATGTCATAATCCTTCCCCCCCCCCACTCCAAGAAAAGTATGCAAAAAATTGGAACAATGACATTAGCATCTAATATATGTGTAATTTTCATTAAAGAAATTCATCATTTTGCTGATACTGGAATAATTAAGTATACAGATGCCAGTAACAAACATTATTTATGATGTGTAAGAAATCTGTATGTAGATTATACTGTAAGTTACAGAAATGAAATATGTGTCCTTGTACACAAGAAACTTGCATGTCAGTCTGCTGTTGCACAAAGTTCAGAATCTCATACACATCTGTTAATGTATACCTCGAGTTTTGTGTTATCCAAGAACTTCCTCAATATAGTATATCACAGTGAGAGCTGGACTGTAACAGTTCACAAAGTAAAGTAAATACTTACAGATATGAGAGACAATTCAAACAGTTATTGTCTCTATATCTGCATCCTCATATGGACCTTATTTCTTAGCACCTCTTAAACATCTATTCTGAATTCATTTGTTAAATACAATCTGAGCTGGAAATGTTTTTCCCACTTTTTATAAATGCAATTCTGTAGTGCAAGTCTGTAACTCAATAATATAAAACAAAATAACCACAATGAACACTAAAAAAGAAATCAGTAAACTCGAATGCAGGCAGCTGCCTCTGAAGGATCTGCCACATTGCAAGAAAGTAAGGATATGAGAGGACGAGGGCGGTCTGATGATGAACGTAACACCACGATTCTAGCGGCACAGCGTTCAAGAAACAGTTTCCACTTAAGACGGCTCTTCATGTCAAGAGTCATAGCCATGAATTCTTGAACCTGGGAAGTGACAGAAAACATTGAAACAAAACCAAAATGGTTGTATGCATGATTGATACACCTTACCCAAGTTCCATATGGTTACCTGTCACTCCATTCACTAGTACTGTTGTAGTCCACAAAATTGTTTCTATGATAATTTATATTTGTATATTATAAAATTCATGGCTCCCACTTAATGTATGTTTTCAGTCTGACATTCTTACTTACAATATGGGAAGACGGAAAACTTATTTTATCCCTTCACAATGCTTTGTGAATGAATGTGGATATGCTATTTTAATTTTATATATGTATATAAAACTATAAACAAAGTAACACTTCGCCTTACTGTACAACCAATCACACGTTCTGCTGTAGCTCCAGAGAGACGAATGTTGTCTAAAGAACCAGTATGGTCTGACAATTTGACACGTAGATCAAAGGTTACGTCGTATCTTGGTAATTCTGCACCACAGCCAATAGGACACTCCAAATTAATGCACATGCCCTCTACTGACATCTGACACTTAGCGCTGAAAAAAAAAAAAAAAAAAAAGGGTGCTCAACGTAAATACCGAAACAGGGAAAAGCAATGAGCAGGTAAAGTACATGTACGTATATTACTGTGATTATGAAATCATAACTTGCACGTGAACCTCTTAGAGCACTTTTTTATACAGGAAACTTTAATCCTGAGGGCCAATCAATTTCAATTAGAAAATAGCAGACACATTTATGGAACGTAAGAAACATTTCAGTTCTTCAAGGCTTGCACTGCGACTTGTATAGATTTTGTTTCAGCTGAATGAAATGAAACAGAAAAGATTACATACATCAATAACTGTGCCATCTTTGGACAGCAAACTCATGTCAGAGGTTTCTATCATAACTGGCAGCAACTGCAGCCATCCATTGATGCAGGTTTTTTTTATTTCTAATGAAATTTGAAGAATCAAATTGTGTGACATAATTTCAGGAGTTTAAGTATTCTTTATTACCACTAAAATTGCACCAAAAGTGCAATTTTTTTTTTTTTTTGCAGAGCCACATCCAGAAGAGTCTGTTTCACAGAAAAATCCCTAGGAATAATATAAACAGCCTACTAGATGCAACAATAATAATTTTATTAACATTTCAGTCAGCTCAACATGTTTTGGGCAATAATTTTGCCCATACACAGGAGCCCTACACTGTGTTTACAGTACTGACGATGCTGCCTGCTGGTAGCAGGCAGCATCGTCGGTGCTAATTACCACAAGCTGTAAACACAGTTTAGTGCTCCGTTAGGATGGGCAAAATTATCGCCTGAAACATGTTGAGCTGATTGAAACTGTTAATAAAATTATTACTGTTGCATCTAGTTGGCTGTTTATATTATTGTATCAATGATGCATGGTTACACAAACATCAAATCCCTAGGAACTTGGAGCAATGCACTCAAGGCTGGTCCAGCCAGTGTCTATGATTGTAAATGCATGAAAAACTTGTTACCACAATGAAAGTTAAAAGTGAAGGAGGCTTGAAACATTGTGTTTTTATGTACATAAGGTACTGTTTAAGTAAAATGTCTGGCATCAGAGTCAAAAATGAGCATTCCCAGCCCAAGATTTTTATGGTTTTTCTCACTATCTCCAGGAAAATACCAAAATAATATCTTAAATTAGACAATAGCCTATTCTTTCAAAATACTGTCCAATTCATTCCTCATCAGCCCAATCATTGAAAGTGTCCTCAATAAACCAGCAACAAATAAATATTCATTCGTATGTTATGACTGGTTTATTGGTTGGTTGAGTGATTGATTACAAATCAACCTGAATTTTTCTGATGGTATTTCATCTCTACCAGATGGAGGGGCTATAACACCATAAATCAGTATGATTAGGTGGCGTCATTTACTTTACACAGTGGTAACAGTTATAACTTGGAGCCTCATTTGTAAAATCAAGGTGTTGTAGAAAGGTTAGGAAAGTAAACACACTTCAAAGGGACATGCTCTTTCGCTTGACACCTGCCAGTCTTATGTTAAATTGAAAAACATTTACCACTTTGTAATGGTGAGCTGGGAACATCCATCTAGATCATATTTGGTAAGAAGGCAGTACAGAAGTGCAGTGAATTGAGAGTCATCATTACCAGAGGTATCAGGATTACCTGCTAATGCCCGGTCCAATACCTGCTGCACTGTCATGACATTAGTGATAGAGCTTGCTGTAGCAAAAACAGAAACCAATTGCACAGTATATTAGTAATACGTCATTGATTTACGTGTAATATTCTGCCCTCCTTGCTTCAGGTACCTCCCAGTGAACTTACGGTCAGGAATTGAGTTCGCAAGTTGAGCTAATATAGCACTGGCTTTGATCGGAGCAGTGCGAGCATACATCCTCAGAGCTGTAGCCTCAGGGGTTTCAGGATCCTCAGTCACGATAGAACGGGGTCCTTCTGCAGCCACCATCCCACGGCGAAATGCATTCCAATCCAGACGCACATCGGCAAGGAACAAGACTGGGAAAATGTAATCAGACAGTGTACAAGAAATGCAGACATGTATGAATACACTTGAGATGTACTGCTGAATTGCATGGTTATTTAAAGTATTTAATACAGAAAGACAAAACCTGCAATCCACACAATGACAGCATTTGAGTAATTATATTTTCTAGTTGAAAGTCACTAATAATTTATGTCATAAAGTAATGTGCTCTGGACCAACACAAATGTAAAACCAGTCTTCATGATAAAGCTGTATTATATAATATTTTAAAATATGATAATAAGAAAGTGACATCTGAGCCACTGTAACAACGAATTATTATCCGTTAATCAGTTATAATATTCACCTGTTACCTCATGGAATATTTCAGTCAGTCTGACTGTAGTAGCAGTAATTCGTGCAGTCACTGAACTCAACCTACACTAAGGTGTAATCAGGAAGGAGGTTATCAGCTTTGTCCAGCTAAAAGCATCATACACATTGTTAAGAAGCAAGGATATTACCAATAGGTGTACTTCTTCACCTGTTCCTCTTCTTTCTTTGTAGCACCATCTAACAAAAGGGCTGGGATAGTGACTAGTCTATGGCTATGGGCTGGATTATCCAGGGCTCTATTCCATGCTGGAATAAAAGATTATTTTCTTCTCCCAAGCATCCAGACTGGCTCATAGGCCAATCAGACCTCCTATTCAATGGGTACTCTCTCTTTCCCCAAGTGTATAGCAGGGCATGAGGCTAACCACTCACCTTCATCTAGTGCCACGGTTAAGAATGAGTGGAACTATACCTCCATGCCCATATATGGCTTCATGGCATGTACAGGAACTTCTTTTGTTTCTTTCTTTTTTCTGTCCTTCCTACTCCCACTTACCAATCATTTCATTGTCCGTGGAGGCCCCTGACCATTCCAGATATCTTAGTCATTTCTTCCCTCCCACTCCAGAATAAGACCAGCCCTACAAAGGTCTATTTTTTTCTCACTTTCCCTTGGCTATTATACAATGAATCAAATGAAAGCAAAGGGGTCCACTAGGTAGCTATTTGTCCTTGAAAATGGAAAGGTAATTATCTCCAGAACAATGGCATTATGGCCTGCTTCTGCATCGCGCAGTCTCCTAGAGACATCACACCTATAATGTTGTATTAAGTGCAGTACCTCCTCTACCTATCAGACCCAAATTTAACATATCTCAGATTCAATAGACCAGATTCTGGAGGCTGGATTTCTTTGCACATACCAGAACTGTGTACTGAAATTTTAAATATACTAAAGTAGCAAGGTGCTAAAAAGGAATTTTACTCAGTTGGATTCTGGGACCTGGCTAGTCTGGGCTGAAGGGGTAGCGCCCCTTTGGAGGATTAGGAGTATTATTACAGTTTTCTGTAATAATTTAAATATTGCACATTTTTAAGTGGGGGTCAGGGGAGCATAGTTTATATAGAGACACACTGGATCAAACGCCTTTACAAGGGGAACCGGGGCTCTTTCCCAGGCATAGAGTGGCTGGGACATGGCATTGGCCACCCATCCCATCCAGCATCAAACTGAAGCATGAGTAGAGCTGTGCCTCCTATGACATGTTATGGGGTGACATTTCCCATTATCTAAAATTTTTAAGTATGCTACATTATATGTCTTGTGTGAATTGTTTTCAATAAAAAAGACTTCTTTTTGATATGGGGGTATTTATGTGGGTTTTTAAAAATGCTTTTAAAAGTAATGGAGACATTTGAATTTAAAGAACAACCCCTCTCCCCTGTTTGTCCATTAATTCAATGGCCTCCTGCAAAATGTATCGATGGATACTTCACTATAGCTAAGACAAGACAGCTATTTATAATTTTAACATGCACATCATGCAAACCGGACAGTATAAAACTACCAGTTTCACGAGGCCTCCAATTTTCTGCACGGTGTACAGTTTCAGTGTTCCACAGTGAAACAGGTAATCCTGTATTAGTCTGGTCAAACACAATAACATCTCTGCAATCTATGTCACGACCATCCTTGGTATGGATACTTCGTATGGGTCCAATCTACAGAACAAAAGAGTACAAGAGTGGGATGAGTCAGTACAATGGGGGGAGAAGAAAGATAAATATGGATACTGTACATATTTTTACATTCAATAATGCTTAAAAATTCATTAGTATAATTATGTAACATGAAGCATAAAGCCATTCTTCTGGGAAATGACACTGGCATATGACACTGTGTCACAGGGTTTGTGGATCATAACGTTCTGATTCAACATGGGATCACCTTCAAAGGTTGAAATGTCCAAGAAGAATCTTTCCTGGACACTCTGGTCTCGAAGATGATGACATGATGTTGAATCAAAACATCATGACCCAACTACCCACTGATGCAGCATCGTATCCCAGCAGAATGGATTCTTTGTCTATACCACAGAAGTAACCTCCAGACTCACAACATAGAGGATATAATCACTGTTATCACACGTTCTCGATGTCAAGTCTCAAGTTATTACCGTTCTTTAAAATGTGAATGTTGTGGTTTGTTACGAGAGGACTTTTATTTATCTTTTATTTTAAGAATAAATGACACTTCTCAACAACTAAAAATGTCAGACTACAATCTTTCTTACAAGCATGGTTTCAAAAGAAACCAACATCAATTCATAACACATAGCTACAAAACTCATTTTATGCAGTGTTGTCTCTACTATCACAATCCTCACAACCATTTTATGCAATTAATAAGTCAAAAGCTTCTTCCCTATGCATCCTGTGTTCCCTCCTGTCTGCTACAACTGCACTGTCAGACCATCAAAACACTGACTGTAATTGAAATGTACTAATCAATATAGAAAACTATGAACTCACTCTGACCATAATTACAGTTCATAACTGCATTTACAACTACTGTGAATAGTCTTAAAGCAAATAACAATACCCACATCACGAACAGAAACCAGCAGGTTGACAAATTCACCACGTATGGCGGTTCCATTATGGTAAACATCAGCTAATGTGAAGAAGTCACCAGGTGGCTTGGTGGGAAGATGCAGGAAGGGAAGGAATTCATCACAGTACTCTGTCTCATGAAGAACCATGTCAGTCTGTTTTTCTGACAAGGTCAATTGGAATGGGCTGCACAAAGAAACATGGGTTTATATTTTACATTATTAACCCCTCCCATGCTATGGACAAGCTGGATCTGAACAGACCTAAAGGATTAAGACTGTTTAAAAATATAGTACTTTTCTTTTAGATGAAAAGTGTATGTCCATCAAAAGATGCATGCACACCACCATAAATGAAGCTACATACAAGTAACAAAACAAACTAAGCACACCACAATAAATTAAGACACCTATAACTTACAAAACAACCAATTCCGTAGAATAAGGTCCTTCTCATGGAGCTGATTTCCGCATAGTTGGTTACAGAATGTCCCATGAGCCCAAGATACATTACTGTGTTGACAAGAATCTGGTATCAGTCCCTGTCCTGAGCCAGTATAATCCATTTTGTCCCATACCTATTTAAGATCCATTTTAACATCATACTATCTGTGCTTGGTCATCCAAATTATTTCCTACCTTCAGATCCTGCATTCACCACCTCCCCAATACATACTGAAGATGTTCCAGTTTGCTTGTACTGCAATTCATCACCCACAATTACACAATGAATGGTAAGTACAATGAATTTTTTTCCTGATGGTGTGCATTTATTCCTTTATACATTAACTTCCTTTGTTGAGCCCCTAACAACTGTTTATCACATATTGATTAATTTAATTGTACAATACTGCACTCAGTACACTGACTAGGCAGTGTGAGGGCGATCCAGTGTTTGTTACCCAGCAGGGGCATACGATTTTATCCCCAAAATGTTCAGACTAGGCTAGAGGCCCAATCAACCTCCTATTCAAAGGGTAACTGGGTCTTTGTCCGTGGAGATAAAGCAACCATGGTGTGAGGCTGACCACTCACCGCCATCTAGAGCCAAGGTTAAGAATGAGTGGAGCTGTACTGCCACTCCCCATATATGTCTTCATGCACATACAGGGACAACTTTATACATTTTTTTCCCCTCTTCAACATGGATGTTCTATTTATTTTCAACACAAAAGACTGCTTCAATCACCTTCTGAAGTCAGGATCCTTCCAGAAGCTTTAATAATCTAACAAACTGTTTTTATTTTACAAATAGAATGGGTTTACATATACTTGTCACCTAGTAATTACAGCAACTTGAAACTTCTGAGCATGTCACTACAAATATACTTTAATTTTACTGACCTTGTAACAGATGGAGAAAATCTGTCTTCTTGTTCATCACTATTACGAAGAGAAATTTTGGGCTTTGAAATTTCCACTGAGAAAGAAATCAAACCATTGTCATTGTAAACGTAGCTTTCAAAACAAACAAATGTAAAATATACCAGTTTAGGTAACATGTAACTAGTCTGTGGTATCACAGTGAGATTTGTTTTGATTATACCACACATTCAGATATTTGCTAAACTTCAAAAATAAAACTACTGAATCCACAGTTTATAAAACATAATGAAAACCATACCATTGATCTTCCTATTCCTTTCAGTTTAATATTTTATTTAATTTCTTGCTAACAATGTGTACAATCAATTTCAAATTCATGACTTAACAAGAGTAGGTGAAAAAGTATACAAGAAATTTTACTTTAGAAAAAGGATGCTAGTGAGATAGCTTTCTACTCTTCCTTGCCTTTCTCTTGCAAGATTGGATAAGAGACATGACTGTGAAAACTACACTAAGTAAACTTTATAGTGCCCTTAAAGCATGAGGATATGTGCACAGCAACTTGAGCCATTACTTACCAACATGACCAACATGAAACTTGTCAGAAAGGTTCTGTATGTAATTGGGAGAGCCCCAGAATGTTGCATTAATCAAATCATACGGTGAATCCCGCAATGTAAAATTCCAAACTGATCTTTCACAACCAGCAGAAGTGCCTTAAGGAATAAAAAACTGTGTTATTATCTATATAATAATAATCATTTATGCACTTCATTGCCATTAGTTGAGCCTTAGATGATGGTACAACATGTGCACACACACAAACACACACACACACAATAGACTATTAAAAAAGTATGGCACTTCAATGATTTCAAGGTGTCCAGGATGGACAGACAGGCATACAGTATATTGATATCAGATAAAGCTGAAAAGAAGATTAAAGTCTTCTAGGATGTAATACTGCTTTGCCACAAACTTTTTACACAACAATACACGTAACATTGCAGAATACTTGAATCTTCAGCAGCACTGCTGTCATAACCTCCAATCTCATAAACAAATGTATAGATTACCAATTACAACAGAGTTCCTTAACAACACAAGCAATACACAGGAGTGTATTGTCACTGTTCAGTCATAAGTATGAAATAATAAGATACAGAAATATGAGAAGTACATATTACATATACAGTGCTTTGAAATCTGTTTGACCATACTTTCTATCATATCTTGAGGTATAATTCACTGGAGGATAATTGAGATGAAGCTAAATGTTTCAACAAGTGATGTTGTTGAGAAGTTTTAAATATGTAAACAGTGAGACACTTATGAAGATTTTGGAGGCTCTGTTTAAATTATATTATCTATAACCAAATTTTAATGTATTAATGATATTTATGCTGTACACGTAACCTTAGCAGACATGCTTCACCACTTTTGTTATAACTGCATTTCAGAGACATCTGCTTACATGTGTGCTCAGTACAGCATGCATCACAGCCCAATTAACATGCTTTCTGATTTAACGGTATCAATCGGGCTGTGTTCAATCAGTTGCATAAATACACACTATCCTAACACAGCATTTTTTAAATCTCTTTTTAACTTGCAAGAAAGATAAATTAAAAAGTGTTGTGTTAGATGGAATAGTATATACTGATAGTAGGTTGGATATCATGTGCCAGAAAATCCCTGTGTGTCACTTTTCATGGCAAGAATATACAGAAGTTTTATTGAAAAAATAATTATAACTACAGGGAGCAGAGTCCTTCCTGAGAAGCTAACAGATCAATAGCTGGTCAAGAAATTCCACGCATTTTATGGAACTGCATTCACGAGCACCCTCAACCTGTTCCTGTCATGACACAATGAATCCAGTCCACACCTTCTCAACCCACTTCCTGGAGATCCAGTTTAATATTATCCTCCCATCTGCTCTTAGATCTTCCAACTGGTCTCTTGCCCTCAGGTCAATTTTATATACATATATACATGCACACACGCAGGATGTAGAATAAGTTACAAACATACGAAATGTACATACAGCATTATTACAACACAACTACTATAAACATTTCAAAAACAATATTATTATCATAATCATCATTCTCTCCTTTTGTCCTTATGTGGAACATAGGGCCTCCATGAAGCTCTTCCATTTGCTTCCAAGGCTAGTCCTTTTGCCTCCTTCCAGCCTTCCACAGTTACCATTCTGTTGTTCTTTTCCCAGTTGTTCTTGGTTTACCCATCTTCCTTGTACCCTGAGGGTTCCAGTGCAATGCATATCTTTGTTGCTCCTTGTGGTTTACATAGTGTATGGCCGATCCAACGCCATTTATTTTCTTTCATTTATTTGTTGTTCAATAGGTGCTTGCGTTGTTCTCTGCCATAATTCCTAATCTGAATTTTATCCGGCCATTCAACGTTTAAGAAATATCATAGGCATCATTTTACAAATACTTGGAGTGAACTGCTTATCCATTTCATTGTATTCCATGATTCACACCTGTACAATAGGACTGACTTAATATTTGTAACAAACAATTGAATTTTAGTTCTAAGATATTTTTATTCCTCTGAAATGAATACAACTGCACGAAGGCCCCATTTGCCCTCTTGACTTCTTCTGGACATCCTCTTCAGACTGTCAAGATATGTAAAAAATGTAACCTGTTCCACCTCTCTACCATTTATTGCCAACACCAGGTATGTATTGGGATACATGGTGGCCCAAGCCAGAATGTCGCAGGCTTAATTCCCGATGGAGTCATTGGAATTTTCATTGACATAATCCTTCTGATTGCATTATGGCCCTGGGGTAGACTTAACCTCTAACAGAAATGAGAACCAGGAATATTTCCTGGGGGTAAAGGCAGCTGGTGCATAGGGCTGACAACCTTACCACCTTCATGTGCTGATTGTCTTGAAATCTGAAAGCCTCAACCTCCTGCAAACCTCAGGGTCTGTCCAGGCCTGTAACAGGATTGCTTTGCTTTGCTTTGCTTTACCAGGTATGTACCAGGGTTGACTCTTTTATTTCCTTAGTTTAAAATTCATTTATGTTCCACCATTGCTGCTTCCTTCTTTATTTTCACCAACTTAGCTTATATATCACTCCATCTTCGTACAAATAAACAAATTTCATCAGCCAAATCAAGACTTCTAACCTTCCCATCATTCTCCACTGTACTCCTCTCTTTCTGCTTTTTATGACTTTGTTCATGATGTTGTCCAGCACTAAAAGAAGTAGGGTCAGAGATAATATGCAACCCTGTCTGACTCCTGAAGTTACTTCAAAAGAGTCAGTCAGTTTCCTTCATGGATCACATGATATTGTAATAGCAACATAAAAAATACATCAACAGAGTAGAAGGAGCAATCTATTTAAGTATCTTCTTAAAGCCACTTTAAATTGAGCCATTTCATTCCTAAGTACTGTGACAATAAATCGTAAACTTCTGAAAATTTTAAGCCAGCATGGAATCCATTTTTCAGAAAACATCAAAGGTTGAGAGGTGATCTATGAATATGGTGCTTATTCTTTGTATTAATACTGTGTACAGAGGAATTTGTTTGAAAATGTTCTTGGTTACTAACAATGTTCATGAATTAAAATATATATTGGAATGGAACAGGTAAAATCTCTAATCTATTACTAAACTTCTACATGAAGTTCAAGGTTTTGCACCAACCAAAGTTTTGACAGTATTCTTTTGTGAAATAAATATCTTTTCACTGCTGAAAGAATTACCCCAGAAAATTATTCCACACTTTATTATGCAGTGAAAGTAAATTAAATAAATTGATATGAATATTGTAAAGGTACTGATTTAAATGCCTAACATGCTCCACTTTACTTAAAAATCATGTGATCAATGAGAATCTTCCAATTTAGCCAGCTATAAATTCATAAACCAAAGAATTCTGTACTTACAGTTCCTTCCGCACATTTTCCATTACAACTTAATGTGCAGTGTGGAAAATTATTTGTTATAATTGTTATTATATTCATTTGATCCAGATTTAGGAGAAAATCATTAGCAGCAAACAATTCACTCATATAAGACAGAACTAAATTTGACACTGTACAGATATTATCAAAACTTTTACTAGAAATCACGACACTAGTGTCATCAGCAAATATTATGGGTTCTGATAAGGAATTTATTCTCAAGGAAGGTCATTTATTTACATAATGAATAGTCGATGCCCTGGAATTGACCCTGTTTCTCATTCATCAAACCCCATATTTTTTACTCACTCTGTGCATGAAAAATAGTTCACTCCCATATAATATACTTCCTTTTTAAACAACTGTTACATTTTTCAGCCTTAAGTTTAAGTAAAATGTATTCTTTTCTAAAATTCCAGTAAGGTCAAAACTAAATTCTAAGTCAGATTAAATAGTGAGATGAGTTTGTGCATCGAGTTTTGTGTGTGAAGAGTGGACCTCCAATGCAACAATTTCACACATCTACCATTATACTTAAAAAGTGCACACTTCTTGCGCATATAAGACAACCTAACGCTTCAGAAGAGATGGTTCATATAACAATTGGCATATAAATGAAAATATGTGACTTCTGAAGTTTCTTATTGATGAAAATAAGGCATAAAATGTCTTACTAGGTTTTTCTTTGGACTCAGCACATGATGATCCTTTCAGTCTTTCACTCTTAACACCATAATGTTATTTCTGATAGAAACCACATCTGGGTAACTCTAATTTGAAAAACAGTATCTTGAACTGCTTACCTGACTTACAAATTACTTTGTGGGGGCTTTGTTTGGCGATGATAATTCCAACTAACAAGATATTTGGCATTTTCTCTCCCAATGCAGCAATTGGAAGTCTTTTAACTCCCGCGTCCATATTTACTGCGATGTTTTAAATAACACAATCCCACTGATAGGCTGCACTCTGTATGGAAAAAGTTAATGCATCTCTTTCAAAGGTACTCATAAGTTTCTGAAACCTGTTAACAAGTTAGAACTAAACGCAAAAATAGTGCTGAGCATAAATGTGACGCTATAGCATTATTATATTTAATATTATAACACCATGCACACTTACTCTGCTATACTCGAGCCTTTTATGATTTAATTTTCTTTAATCTACGAATAAAACAAATTCAGTCACTTTCAAGCCACCCACCCAAAGAGTACAGGAAACGAATGTCACAGAGAACAGACAATGTGATGTAGGCAGAAGTGGTGCATCGTAACGCGAAGAAGAAGAAGAAGAAGAAGGAAGCGGTGACAACGAACGTGTCCGACAGTAAATTCGTGTCTATTTCAACAATTATTCTAGGAGTTCTCGCAACTGTTTTTCTTTTTTCAAGTTCTCTTGCACTGTTTGCCCGCCTGAAGATGAAGGTACTCTGGTTCTTTGCACCGGTAGGAACCACTCATACCGCATCATATGGCAGAAGACCGTAATTTTCGACAACCATATTTTACTTAAGTTTTCTCATTTGTTATTTGTGGTTGTACCTTTCTTAAAATGTTCGACTTAACTCATTCTGATGAAACCTTTTGGTTATTAGCAACACATTAAACCGACAATACGCCTAGAGCCAACCACTACAAGAAACCACTGTTACGAACACAGATCATGTAGTTTAGTTATGACAATTACGACTAACCATGCACTGAGATAATCCGTGGATAAGATATGGCAGAGAGAGCAGGTAATCCATGGCAAATATAGCGCAATCCTTGGTGATGTGCGTGCGGCAGTGGATCGACGTGCTGTAAATCATTATTTCAGTGTATGCACAACAGCATGCTGGCTAAAGAATTCGCAGAGTGAACTTGTATGGACTTAGTGGAATGTAAATAAATAATTTAAATCTGATTTACTCCCAAAACCTTTTATAGAATTATTATTTCAATTGGCTATACTATTGATTTTTATATTATTATGACATGCTGTGTTAGATGGAGTCATTATTGATTAAATGACATGTTCTACATCCAAATATATATACTGGCTTTCAGAACGTTAAGTAAATGAACAATGAACTGCCAGGCGAATTGTGTTACTAAACTGGCTCGCATCATAGTTACATACGCCCCGTGACATGGCCCGTTTATGCGTATTTTTTAAAATATACAACCATTGATCATTTCTATTTTGTTAATTCCACCCAATTCTCATGGACCGGTGCCTGCAGATTCAAAATTTATAATAGCATCCAAGGTAGTACTTTTCGATCTGGAATGTTAAATAAGCGACTATAGTTTCAACTTAAATCTTTGTTCCGGGTCTGATTTGAAATTATTTTACACTGTAGAAACTGTTATACAGTATTATCATTACGTCACATGCAAATAAAACGGTAACAGAGGCAGAAAAGATCAAGTTTTGCAAAATGACAGTAGGTTTGTCTGGCATGTTAGTCTAGTCTTTGCAAGGTATATTAGAAGTTAAGTGTGACTGGTGTTAATGATTTGAAGCATAAAGTTCATCACACAATATTTAGAAATTAATTTCCAACCTCATGCCAAATAAGCTACATCTCCATTACACAGACAAATCACTAATTGGTCTTTAAGGAGATAAAAGTATGTGAGAATCACATGAACCTTACAAACCATGTAAAAAAAATTTAGACCACTGGGTATTACAGTTTGTAGTGCCACTGGAACCCATTGAAATTTGAAGATATAAAAATGTATGCAATAGCAATGAATTACATCTCATGTGCTCTAAACATTTTACCGTAGCTGAACACAAATTCTTAATTATACTTACTTTCTCCTTGGCTCTACAGCCCTCCAAATCTTGGCCTCCTTAATTATAGATGCCCATTCTTCTTTGTCCACTGTCACCATCTATAAACATTCATCTCCCAACCATCTCAACCTAGGTCTTCCCATTCCACCTCTTTCCTCCAGTTTCCTCTCAAGTATTTTCTTAACTACCTTCCCATGATCCATTCTTACTAGATGTCCTATTCATTCCAATCTTTTTCTTTTTAATGTCTGCTAACATGGCTAAACCTTTATGTAGCTCCCGCAATTCCCAATTAGTTCTTATTCTCCATATTACTTGTTCTACCACTGGTCCATATATCCTCCTTAATATTTTCCTCTCCCATGTTTTCAGCCTTTTAATATCTACTGCTGTCATATGCCATGTTTCACTTCTACAAACTACAGCTGATTTCACCATTGTTTTATTTATTTCAATTGCAACTGCCTTACTTATAGCTCTAAATGTAAATATTTATCCTTGCCTAAAGTACATACATAATAATAATAATGTGCTGGCATTTAGAGAATGCAAATGGCCACAAGAAACTAAAAACCTTCCCTTGATGTAAAATTTATATAACAAATATACATAAGAAAGAAGCACAAATATTCTTGTCATTCTTTGTGACATCAAAAACATATGTTTTCAGTCACACTTCGTAATCATAAAACTGATGTACTCATCATGTACTTCATTTCATCATTTAAACATTAACATAGCCTTTGCATATTTTTTGTCTGTACATTTCACCCTGTGGTAACATTAGCCCTTGGGCACTAAAATTACATACCTGTAGTGATGTGCAGCAGACTATAATTAAAATGGGCACTGCATAAAAACGTATACATTTATATGGCATTTTGAAAATCACATCATGTGTTACATAACACCCAGTGCCAAAGGAAAAAGTCGGTGAATGGTACCTGTCCCTACACACAACTAATATTATTAACTACTACCAATGCTGTACCTAAATAGTTCACAGCACAGAGATGGTGTCATTTCAAATTAAAACTATGACAATGGCCCTCTAAGTTCAACGCAGGTCACAAATTACACAATAAAACTGTACTGGTAGTGCACACTAATAGAATCAGGTTGTACGGCAGGTTTCAGTAACTGACTTGGTTGAATATTGCTGTCACAGGATACTGCGACATATTAGCCTTACTTTTGGCCATCAGATAGCAGTCAAATTGCAGTTCTGAACTTTCTTGCAGCCAAATGCACTACTGCTGTGGCAGTGATTAAAATCACACCCAACTGCCATTTCAAATAACAGTTATCACTAATGAAATGTCACACCTGTGATTCCAAAACATAAGTATCCTTCATCATGAGTTTATCACATAGGACTAATGATGCACGGCCAGTTGAGGTTCTAAGGACTGCTACTGCTTATATCACCTGGGGGATTGTGGTTGTTGTGTGGGGTAGAAGTGCAGCAGAAGAAAGATTTGTTGCATGGGGGTAGCAGCGCAACAAAATGTCTTTTCAGCTGTCCTTTTCTGCCATCAGTAAATATAACTTTAAAGTAAAATTCGCCCTAGAACAGGCCATGAAGGCCCAGAGGGGGAGTAGAGGTATAGCTCTACTCTTTCTTTTACCTCGGCGCTAGATGGGGGTGGGTGGTCAAAAGAATGCCCTGGCCACTTCACCCCCAGGAAAGACCTGGTACCCATTGTGTAGGAGGTGGGTGGGCCCCAGGGCCGGTTTGGATGGGTGCAGAAAATCTCACCCCACCAGGACTCCATCCCTGGGCCATCCAGCCTGTAGCGAGTTGCTATACTGACTGAGCTATCCCGGCCATAGTAAACAAAACTTTAGTGACCTATAACCTTGTTCCATAAATGCCAAAAGGTAAACATTAGTGGTGCTAAACATTATATAAATTATGATAAGATGTATGACATCCACACCATCCGACCCAGCTTCTTCAAGACTCATTTGAAGATTGTCTTATTACTTATTCCTAGGTGTTCCAAGTTATCTTCCATTTCTCTTCCCTGTCACTGCATGCATTTTTCATACCCTCCACATGTTCATTCTGCCCAACTCAGCCTTCTGGATTTTGCAATTCTTCTACCATAATATATGGTGAAGGTGACAGAGTATGAAGTGTTTCATACTCACACTCCT
>Ga0123357_10004083_pt1 | contig 17004 bp, 17 predicted proteins | sample TergutEmb28metaG_FD_89873 | JGI IMG/M metagenome (GOLD analysis project Ga0123357, IMG submission 89873) | Embiratermes neotenicus P4 segment gut microbial communities from Petit-Saut dam, French Guiana - Emb289 P4 | ecosystem: Host-associated > Arthropoda: Insects > Digestive system > Gut ... | reverse complement strand
TCGTTGTTCTCGCCTTGGTCTCCGCCACCGGACGTCGGCACCCAGTTGTAATTGATGATAGTAATGTTTGTACCATCTTTGTTGATCTCTACCGAGTCAAAGTGTACCGTCGTTGTCCCGCCGGCAACTACCGTAACGTTATCCTGAGTGGCAATAACGTCGCCATCGGCCAGAAGGTTGATGGTGTAATCGCCCGGCTCAAGGTTGCCAGGCTGATCCGCAGCAGGATCGCCAAAGGTACCCAGAGGACCGCTCCAGATCAGCGTACCGTCTTGCCAGATTTCCATCGACAACGTGCCCGCAAAGTCAGCGCTATCCACTGTGGGTACGCTACTGTCCTCATGCCAGCTGACATGAGTCCAATTGCTTCTGCTCGTATCGGGCTCATCGCCCTGGGCGTCATCATTTTGGTTGCTCGTCGTCGAATAGGTGACCGTCCACGTATTCACAAAATAGTGAGTGAGCACTACGGGGTCATCCGCGGAAACGCTCACCGCACCGCACTTTGGCGCAACATAAGGCGCAACGCCGCTGCCGGCTTTATAGCCGCTGATATTGAACTGAGGGTTACCGGTCTCTGCAGTGACCAGGAAGCTCTCGCTCTGATTGTTATTGCCCTTGTCTACATAGGCGATCTTGAAATTATCTGGAGCAAAAATAATCCAGCCCAGATTATTACCGCCGCCGTTTGACGAGAAGCCCATACCCTGCGTCCAATTAAAGACCGCTGTTGCTTGGCCACCGTTTTTATCAACAAACTTGATCTGCATCGAGGTCACCTGGCCAATGTTCTTGCCAGAATAAACCAGATGCCAGCACTGGTTTGCGGTAGTCGCGCCAGCGGCAAAGAATGGATTCTGCCAACTTGACGCGTCAAAGCTGCCGCCGCTTCCTTTGAGGTAAATAGTCTGCGTAGGCGCCGCAGCGGGAGCGGGTGCGTTTACGCTCTTAGCATTATTGCCGCTGTTGCCATTTGCGTTGCCGCTGTTGCCATTTGCGTTGCCGTTGCCATTGCCATTACCGTTGTTGCCCGCAAAAGCCACGGTACCTAATGAAAGTACCAAGGCCAAAGCGAGCACTATTGTCATTATTAGCTTCTTCATGCCGTCCTCCTTATTCAACTCATGCTTCGTTTATTCTGGAGACGTCCCTCGCCATTTCCAGCCTTACTTTCCCCCAAGCATGACTGGCCAACATCTGACGGGCGTATCCACGCTTAGTATATCGGCGATTCGCTCATTTTTGCATCGTCCATTCGGACGATAATCGACCGGTGGCGCAGATAATAAAAATATTTGCAAATATCAGCTATAAAATGCAATATTTAACTATAATTATTGATAGTTATTTTGTCGCCTTTATGCCGCTTAGGCCGGCAAATTTACCCTTCATCCGCCCTGGTCCACGTCACGATTTCGCTCCGATGTTCCAGCGGCAGTTTCCTCATCAAATTCCGCATGTGGCTCTTGACTGTTTCCTCCGACAAGAACAGCTCGGTGGCGATCTCTGAATTGGTCATACCTTGGCGGACGCAGCGCATAACTTCGACTTCCCTGCGCGTCAGTTGATACTTACGCGCGGCGAATGCCACCACTGGATCGGAGTCACTTTTCTGGATTACCTTCTCGCGAATCGCGCCTACGCTCTGGCTGACTTCAGAAGCTGAGAGGTGGAGCTTGCGTGCAATATCGTGCCAGGTTTTGCCCTCGATCAGCAGCAGCGCCACGTTCACTTCATCTGGCGTCAACTCGGCGTCCGCCAGATTCTGCTCCTGCAATACGGTATTTTCCAGCACGGTCATTTCGTAGCGCTTCGAGTGCCTGCGCGCAAGAATATAAGCCATGCTCATGGTAAATCCCAACAAGCTGTAAGCTTTAAGCGGGAAGTTCAGGTTGAAGACGGTAATATTTATGACGTCGATGATCACGGTCACCCCGACCACCATGAGCATAATGTAGATGCTCCCGAATTCCGTTTTGAATAGATACCGATATACTCCCTGCCACAGTCCCGGCTTTACGTCATCGTCTTTATTGAGTTCAACGGCGCTTTTATAGATTTGCCAGAGCACATCAAAGACAACGGCATACGCCGCGTAAAAAATAGTAGTATACCGCCACACGCTCACCAACCCATAGGCAAACCAGATAGGAAAGAACCACTGGCTCAGAGCAAAGGCGGCGCCAAGGACGCCATACGCGCCGGTTACTTTGGTGATTTTACCGGTGTTGATGTTTTCAAGAAACGCTACGCCCAAGAACACCAACAGGTACATCAGCGCATAATCAAGACGTTGACCAAAGACGGTGTTCGGGACCAGGAGATAAAGAACCTGCGCCTCGGCCAAATAGTACAGAGACGCAATGGCGGTAAAGCCAATAAACAGGAGGTTATAGCGATCTGTCCTGCGGAAAGCATAATTCAGCAGATGAAAGAGCCCCGTAAACAGGAAAACGGCGCACAACACCATATTAGATATTCCGGTGTAGTTATTAAACGTAGCGGAGCTGCCCCCCAAATAGTACGGCGATTGATAGCGCAGGCCCGTCCACTTGCTGCCGTACGCTCCCAGAATGTGCATGACCAGAATATTTTCACCTGCGTGCAAATATTCCTTCTCTACCGGAATCGAGATATCACGAACGTTTCTGAACTCGGTGATCTTGCCAGATTTGTCCAAAAATATTTGCCGGGCAACCGAATGCCCATTGACGAAAATCTCCCAATTCTCGCCAATGCTGGCCAGATGCAGCGTGGGATAGAGAGGCGCATTTTCGCCCGCGCGCTGGAGCGCTCCCTTTTCAAGAGTAAAAGGTATGAGAATGGTGCACTCCTCGATATCCCTTTGCGCCGTGGAGAACGAGCCGTAGCGCGTATATGTTTTTGGCGCGGGCAGGTCAGACATGATGATCGGCCCGCTATGGGCGCGGCGAGTAATATCCCACGTGGTAGAGCGGGGGTCAGTTATCTGAGCGTATGAAGGGAGGAAACCAAACTTGGCATATACGGGGGATGCCGTCAGGTCAGCGTATAACGGGTCCTTCTGCTGAGCTCCCCCGCTTTGGAGCACAAGAAACAACACCACTCCCAACAGCACCATTACGAGAATAGGCGCCATGAAGCTTACCCATTCTTTCATTGTTATATGGGTGTGCGCTGACGTTGAGCTCATCTCCCTGCAACTTCCCCACTCATCACTATTCCCTGAAATATCTCCTACTGTTGAATCGACCCGGCGTCCATCAGCAGCTCTGCATGACCGCAACTTTACCTGCTTGTATGCATTCTATCATCATGCAGGAGCAACTAACATCCTGATATTCGGTAAGGGGGATCTGGGCCCGGAAGCTTTGCGCGCATTCGAAACCGCTTGCCGATATAATAGGTAGTGATTTATATGATTAAGTTCTCCTACGACATCCGAGCCAGAGAAGCGCAGCATTACAGGGGGTGATTATGTCCGACCAAAAAGACGCCAATGGAAGCTTCTGGCAACCAGACTCCTTACTTTCGCAGCCAACACCTCCCCTCTTGCCTGAAGCAGCTCTGGCGCCGCAACAGGCGTCCGCCCCTTCAACGCTTCCTCAGGCGACCAGGCTCCCGCAGCAAGCGCCCCAGCTGACGCCCGCCGCCCCTGAAGATCCTCCGAAGTCACGCAAAGCAACCCGCAGAATTGCCACCATTGTCCTCTGCGCCCTCTTTGTACTGGGGGCGCTCAGCCTGGTAACGGCAGTCGTCCTTTACAAGAACCAACAACAGCAGGTTGCGCAGGCAAAGAAAATTGCCGCCCAGCAAGCGGCGGCAGCTAAAGCGGCTCAGCAGGCAAAGATACAAAAAGAGATCGATCAGGTCCGTCAGGATATCGGAGCGTTTACCGCAGGAAATTCAATCACCATCCCCGCGCGCGCCACCGGAGAAGCGGCAAGCTTCGAGACCTTTCTCAACCGTCAATTACAGGGGGCCTGGAACGGCGTATCCACGCATGTCTCGAACCTGGTGACCTACAGCAATCGTTTTGCAGATCCTCAAGAGTTCATAACGGCGGATAGCGATCTCAGCTCACTGCGACAAGGTCTTGCAGATATCCAGAAAGAAGCCGCTGACTTCCACGACAAGCGCATAAGTCTTCTGTCCGCAAAAGCGATCAGTGATGAATTGAGCAAAAGCAGCTACCACTTTTCTGCGAGTCAAAAGGCGCAGCTCAAAGAACTGGGCCTGGCTTGCTTTAACAAGTTCAATGCCGATCTTGTCGCGCCAGAAGCTGACGAGGCCTCCCTGTGGCAAATGACCGGAAGCTATATCGATTTCCTGGCCTCCACAAAGGGAGGCTGGACCGCCAAAGAAGGCGGCCTCTACTTCACCTCTCGCGCCAACATGGACACTGCCAATCGCTTAAATAGCACGCGCCATAATCAGGCGAACACAACGGTAGACGCGTTCCGGAAGCTACTCCTGCAAGGCGTCCCCAGCGTCTGACAAGCCGCGCTTGAGAGTCGTCATAAGGCATCCCAGACACCTGGTGAAATCTAGCCAAAAGACCAGCAAAATCTTTCAATCTTCTGGCGAAGCTGACCAGGAAGCCACACCTGCCCCTTGCAGCTTATGCAGGCGCTGGCTGGCGTCTGGGGCGCCCAACCCGTGGCGGATGAGCTAAGCGCAACTCAACATCAGCGCGCGATACCCAAAGATCACGCCCGTTCTTTTCAAATCCAAGCAAGCCATCCAGTACTAACTGGCGAATTCGCCCGGAAGTAACACCGAGTTTTTCAGCCGCCTCAGACGTGGTAATCCAAGGCCATATTCTCTGAGCCTCTTCACTGCTGGTCTTTACCGATAGAAGCAGCCGTTCCTCTCCGCTCGACAACTTATGCCCGAAAACAGGTTGAGGAATATCACGATTAAAGGCCAGGGCATACGTAATTTCAACTTCCAATAAATCCATGCCCATTCTTATCGCATCCTCAAACCCTTTGCCTTCAGTCGCGCTCCCCCAATCGGGCAATTCAACTGAATACCTGCCGTCATTGTCAGCATCATCAAGAATTGCCTCATAGATGAACTGCATGTTAATCCTTCCTCGTAAACATCATGTCGACATCACTGGACAATTTGAGCCACCCTGCCTGCTCATATATTTTTCGAAGCGTCGTCTCTGGTCCAATTTCTTTTGTCCGCGGCATACTGACTGATCTTGATCCCTTTACCCACTTCTCATGAACCTGACTGCCGCTGCTTGGCACGCAAGTAAATCCATCATTTTTGAGCATCTTTTTCAGTTTCCTGGTGTTCCTTTCAAAATCCACTGCGCTCCCTTCTTAAAACTATAGCTTTAGCGTTACTATTTATCAAGGATGACATCAAAACTTACAGCCTTACCGGCAGTTGACGACGAGGTCGCAGGAGCCAAAGCTTACTACGTCTTTATCACGAATGAGACTGATGTGGTTCGCGTGCTGCCCGTTGATAGTCGCTTCGGCAGAGGGGCAGAGGAGCTCCATGAACACACCCTGCTCCAAGCGATAGAGGTGAGCATGGCGACGCACGACCTGTTCTTCATCAATGACCAGGTCGTTAAAGGCTCCCCGGCCAATATAGAGCGAGCCCTTACGCGTACGGAGCAGGCGCGGCTCAGAGGCGTCGTAGCGCACCTCGACAGAAAACCCGCGCGCAGGTGTTGCGGGCGAAGACTGAGTCATAGCGGCGAGCGGCGCTGCAGCGGCGAGCGGCGCTATAGTGGCAGCTGCTGCAGCTGCCGGGGCTGCCGCAGCCACAGGCGTTGCTGCGGGTGCGGCAGAGGCTGACGGCAGCTCTGTGGGGGCGGGGGCCGCGGAAGTCTTCAGCCGAGAGACGTCCGCGGTCGACAAGGTATCAAAATGGTAGAGGCACTCAAAACAGGTACCGGCCGCCTCTGACGCGTAAGCGCCGCAAATAGGACAACGTTTCATGATGAACTCCTTTTTCTCTTCTGTCTTTGACCCGAGCCCTCGTCGCCTGCGCCCAGCATCACCTGCTGCCCAGGGACAAACCAGCCCTTGTCGCTTGCGCGACGCTCCAGAACGGCAGCCGCCCCCCGACATCCCGCTGGCAAGCGCCCCGGAACAAGTCCCCGCAGCGACCGCAACACAAGACCCTGTGCGTCGATGAACGCAACATCCAGAGCAAAGCGCATTCCCACGGTGTGAATGCGACGGCAGGGCGCGATAAGCAGGACTTCTTCAGCGCCGGCGTGGCCGCAAGCGGTCCTTGGCCATCCGGTCGCACGCGCAGAGCAGCTCGGGCTCGGGGCTTCATCACGGACGCCTTCGCCCGCTCCGCAACCCAGCAGTCCACGCATCCGAGCGCCTGTTTTGACCGCAAGGCGCAGATACATCACGGCTCAGAGCTCCGTCAAGGGCTGGCAGTAAGGAACGATCATGGTCCGAGTCCGCTTCCAGACGCCCAGCCCGCCTTTGCCCGCCGCCGACGCAAATACGCGATAGCTCAGCGTGAAGGTCAGCCGTAAACTATACAGACCGGGGATTCCCTCAATAACTGTTTGCACCTGGGCCTGAAAAGGACCCTTCCTCTCATTCTGATACCCAAGCGCTTCCTGAAGCAGGGACGCGGCGTCGACGCCACCCTGCAGGTCGGCTGCCGCGATGCGCGCCACCTCCGCGGTTACCCGATCAAAACGCGCGCATTCGCTGACATAAGAAAGAACGTTGACGATTAGCACCACCGCCAGAGCAAATACCGGAATGACTAAGGCCAACTCCGGCACCATCTGTCCTTCCTCATGATTCAGGCATCCTTGCCAACGCCTCATGACCTGCATCACAGCGCTCCTATCTCATCCAGTTGCTTTCTGAGGTCTGGCAGCCACGACTGCGCTTCTTCGCTCAAGGGGAGTTTAATATCAACGCCCAGCACCTTGGTCGTAAGCGCCGCTCCTATCTCATCAGATCCGGGCAGACCATCGGTATTGCCCGCTAACAAATCCCTGATCATCCCGATAAACTCATTGCTTCCTAACTGCTCGTAGCCTTCTTTTGCGCCGCGCAAGACCCTGACAAACGTCCCTTCAAAACCCTCCGCATCGGGGCTCCCTACAGCGCCCGTATCAACCAGTACTGGCTGAGGGTAACGAAGATCCGGCGGGCTTGCCTGCGCAGCGCTCAACAGCTGATCAAGCGCTGGTTTTACCACCGCGTCCAATCCAAAAGGCAGGCGCGCAAGAGAGTCCCCCAGCCCATCTGCGCCGCGGGCGTACACATCCAGACAACTGCCCCACAGCGCAAGCAGCATTGAAAGCACGTCGCTGGTAGCCGCCCCGAGGCCGTCGCCTCCGAGCAGCGCGCAGGTCGCAGACCCTAATCCGCCGCCGGAACCGCCTGTCCCGTTGGCTTGCGCAGCGTCGCCACTCTGAGTCAGAAGCGACGGCAGCGTCCTCTGGGACTCTGAGGGCATCAGTTTTGCCCCCGCTAAGGCCAGCTGGGGATTTAAGCGAGTGTCCTGAGCGTTGGTCAACGGCGGCAGCGTAAAATCTGGCAGTTGGCGGGACTGCGTATCGATCACCACGCAGATAAAACCCCGCGAGCCGCTCGCCTGATACTTCAGGCGTCCGCCCAGAAGATACGAACCCGCCTGCGAAACTACCTTTGCAAGCGCAGACTTACTCGTCTCCTGCATCGTGTCCTCATAGCGCGAGAGGTCCTCGCGCGCTCGCTGATAGCGCCGCAAAGCCTCTGCCTCGCTGTTCCACTGGCCGATAAATGGCGCCAGCCTCTGCTGCCACTGCACGATCGCGCGCCAATCGGTCGGCGAGCAGATCGTACAGGGAGGATGCTCGGAAGCTCCCATCAGCGTTTGCAGCCGCACCTGATCAGGCGCATTCGCCGTTCCCGCCAACCCAAAGCAGTCCTTGTCGTGATGGTAAGCCCGGCGTTGCCCCGCGGGGGTCTGCAACACGTATACCGGCTCGTCAAGCCATGTCCGCAGCAAGACATCTGCGGACAAGTCAGCCGCAGGATAGCTCTCGGCATCCGGTTGAGCGCTCCCGATAGTCTCAGGTACCTTTGTCTGCAGAGCGCTGCGCATCGCCGACGCGTTCTGCGTGTAGTTTGCCGCCAGCACCGCGCGCGTGTTCGCGTTATCGTCAATGGGGCTTAGGGCGGGCGGCGCGGGGATAGAAGCCGCCGCCAGATCGGTAAAGCCCCGCTTAAAATCATCGTAGGCAGAGGCGGGATCCCAACCCAACTCCGAAGTCCCGGCCGGCTTATAGGTGTCGCGCAAAAAGCAGTCCGAAAGCGCCTCATCCCGGTCCTTTTGCGCCTGTTGGGCGTCGTTTGCTACCTGCTCGTTGGCGTCGTGGGCCTGCCCAACTTCAGAGAGCAGTTCGTCTTCGTCATCAGAAAAACCTGTGAGCTCGACCTGACCTTCAAAAGGAAACGGCACGGCAAGACCAGCATAGCTGCCCGCAGAAAACGACTTAATCTGCCCAGCTGCCTTCTGCAGCGCCTGGGCGCTGCGTGCCATCACCAGATAAGGCGCCGCCTTATTCAGACCATCCGCTACCCGGTAGACGTCGCGCGCAAACTCCTTGCGCTTGTCGCAATAGCGCCGGTCAAGATCAAGCGCTTTCTCGAAAAACTCAGCTCCCGAACCTTCCGTTACCACCGTGACTACCCCCGCAACAATCACCACGCAGTGCAGCAGGAGCCCAAAGAGGTTCGCCGTCAAGAGCAACGCATCCAGCAACTGAATGGTCTGCATAACGCTGCTCTGCGTGTCCGCCGCAGACAGCGCGCCAGCGTCGGCCACCATCTGTATATCTTCAGACGAGGAGCTCGTCCAGTACCACTGGAGGCTTCCGGCAACCAGTACTAGCGAGAGCATGATGGCAAGCACCACCGCCAGGCTGGTTGAGCCACGTTCGTCTTTAAACCAGCGCAGACGAGGAGCCAGAGGAGGCATTTCCTGCTCCTTTTGTGCAAAGTTACGTCGGCGCGCCATCAGGGGACCTGTCCGAGCGCAGGATACTCATAGCTTGCATCCTGATCATGTCCCGCCAGAGCGCCGACGCTGCAAGCCTCGGCAGAAACTTCTACCTGACCCCTTTTGTCGGCGCCCACCAGCAGACCCAAAAGCGGAAGAGCCTTTTGCATAAGTGACAGGCGCACCTGAATGTGCGCGCCGTGGGCGTCGCCTGATACGTCAACTTTAAGCGAACCCGGAATCTGGAAGGCCGAACCCCGGGGCAGACCCGCGATCTTTCCTGCCGCATAGGTCTTGAGCAGACGCGCAGAAGCGCCGCCATCCCCGCTGTCACCGTCGCCGTCGAGCAGCGCCGATTCGGTCGCGACCACCCGGCACAGACTAGCGGCGCCGGCGCCCAGCACCATCCGCGTATAAAGAGTCACCACCGGCTGGAACAGAATCAACGTCAGCAGGCATAAGGTCAGAATAACAACGGGCGCCTCGACCAGCGCTTGACCACGCTCGTCGCGCAACAGAATCGCGCCGTGGCGGCGGGAAGCCTTAATGCATGAGTACATCAGCCGCCCCCTGCAGACCGCCGGCAGCGGGCGCGCCCAAGGTATAGGGCGCACCCTGCAAGGTGCGCGCCAGAGGACGCGCACCTTCGCTGCCAGCGCGATAGTAAGAGACCAGCGCGCCAAGCGCGGTCACCAGAAGAGCGACGAGCGTCAGCGCCACCACATACTCGGTCAACGCCTGCCCCTCATCGCGCACCAGGTGACGACAGAGCTTCATACGAGATCTCCCAGCTGCTCGGTTACGCTTTGCCAGACAGCCGCCAGCTTGTCGTGAAAAGCTATGGCCAAGATAATGGCCGCGACGACAATAACCGCAAGGATAATCACATACTCGGCAACTCCTTGCCCCTGTTCGTCACCGGTCGCGCGGCGCATCCGTGCCCCAGCGTCCAGCGCGCCACGCCAGAGGCGTCCGCAGGCCTCGCGCACAACAGACGCCCGTCGCGACAACAGGCCCGCTCTTCCTCGCCTCAACTCACCTTCCTGTTTTCTGATCTGTTCCATCGTTGGTCTCCTTTCCGTGTCGTTGCGCTACATTCACTCACGCTCACTATCGCTTTCCTGCCCCTACATACGGAGCCCGGCGATCATCTGTATCAGCACCGGACCCATCAACAAAATCAGCACCGCGGGCAAAACACAGAGCCCCAAAGGGACCAGCAGTTTGACCGGAGCACGAGCAATACGCTCTTCAAGCTTCAGCTTCTGATAGCGCCGCAGCTCAAAGCTTAAGGTGGCAAAGGTCGGCAGAAGAGGCGTCCCGAGGGCAAGCGCCTCACTGCTTACCGCAACAAAGCGCAGCAACGCGTCGTCAGGCGCACGGTCGCACAGCTGCTGGAAAGCCTGCCTGCGACTACAGATCCCCAGCTGGTAGCTGAGTTGCGCCTGCTCAAGCTCACGGGCAAGCGTCGTGTCAAAACGTTCCACATAAGCGGCCAGGGCCGCGTCAAACGACAGACCCGCTTGCAGACCTAAGGTCAAAATGTCAATAAGATCCGGCAGCTCCCGCCCGCAGCTTGCTCCCCGTCGCTCACAACGTCGCGCGTCACGCCAGACAAAAAGCTGAGGCGCCAGGCGTCGCAGCATCGAAGCAGTCCGTCGGGCGAACGCCTGCGCCGCACGGCGCGCCGGGCCTCGTCCCAGCCCCGACTGCTCCTGCAGAGCTCCCAGCTCACGAGCACGCAAAGCGTTCACCCGCTGGGTCTGTTGCAGGAGGCTTAAGACGACCCGCGCAAGCAGCCACACGCCCGGCGCAGCAAAGACCAGGATAGCGCCCGATAAAACGATTAAAAGGACGTCAGATTTCAATGTTGACCACCCGGCGCACGCCGATAAACCCTCCGCATAACAGCACGACCGCAAGCGCGGCCAGCGCAAGGCCCAATCCCGATGACAAGAACGACCCCAGATAGTCCGGCATAACCAGCGACATCACCGCGACAAGTCCTAAGGGGATGGCGACAACCAGACGCACCGACATCCGCCCCTGCGCCGTCTGCGCCCGCAACGAGCGCAACATCTGCAGAGACTGGCGCTGCAAACCGGCGCTGCGCTCCAGAAGCTCCGCAATATTTCCGCCGGTACGATGCTGTAGCTCCAGCGCCAAAGCGATCATACGAAGCTCCGGCAACGGCGCCTGAGACACAAAGCGCTCAAGGCTTTCGCTCACGCTGTAGCCCAGCGAGATGTCAACATTGAGCGCGTGTAAGAGATTGACCAGCGCGGGGTTCGTCTGCCCTTCGATACGCGCAAGCGCCTGCGGCAACGACAGACCCGCGCGCAAAGTCTGCGCCAACTGGTCGAGCAGCTCTGGCAGAGCGGCGCGCATCCGCGCGAGCTCCCGGGAGCGCCGCGCCCGTCGAAGCAAGGACTCCAGAGGCGGCGGAAGTCGCAGCGCGCTCCTTAAGGAGACTGCCCCTCCGTTGACGTTGCGCTGCGCCCGGCGCAGACGCCAGAGCTGATCGAGGCGCTCGATGACAGCACGGCAGACCAGATAGGCCGCGACGAAAGCGACCCCGAGCAACAGCCCTTCCAACACAGGCATGCTCAGCTCAAGAAACGCGCGCCCTATCGGTCCGCCAGTCATGAATACTCACCTTCGCGGCGCTCATCCTGAAGCTGCCCGTCCGGCGTTTGCTCGCCTGGCGCCTGCGCACTCCCAGACCGCTTGCCCCCAGAGCGCTCGCTCCAGGCATCCAGCGCCTGCGCCGAGGCGATGCCGCGCGCCTGCGCCTGCTGGAAGAACGTCGGGCGCTCGTCAATAATCCAGCGACCCTGCGGGCTGCCGTCGATTGCAACCCCCTCTTGCTTAAAGTGCGCCAGGCGGCGCAGCTTGACCTCCTGCCCGCCTGCGCCAACAACTTCGCTTACTTCGACTACCTGCCGCCTGCCACCGGACAGGCGCGCCAGATGCACAATCAGATCAAGGCCGGCGGCAATCTGAGCCTGGATCGCCGCAAGGGGCAGCCGCGCGCCATAACTTACCATCGTGACCAGACGCGATATCACTTCCTGGGGCGTGTTAGCATGCAAGGTCGTCAGCGAACCGTCGTGTCCCGTCGTCATGGCCTGCAACATCTCAAGCGCCTCATCGCCGCGCACCTCACCGACGATGATGCGATCAGGGCGCATGCGCAGACTGTTGATCACCAGGTCACGGATTGTGATCGCGCCCGCGCCCTCAAGATTGGCCGGGCGCGCCTCAAGACGCACAACATGCGGGTGATGACTAAAGCGCAGCTCCGCGCTGTCCTCGATTGTGATGATGCGCTCCCCCGCGGGGATGATGAGCGACAGCGCATTGAGAAAAGTCGTCTTGCCGCTGCCCGTACCGCCGCTCACCGCAATATTTTGGCGTGAGAGCACGGCCCATTGCAACAGGGGAATTAAGAACCCCGGCAGGCTGCCCCTGTCCGCAAGTTCCTCCAGCGTGTAGATACGGTCACGAAACTTACGGATCGTCAGCAGCGGTCCGTCAAGAGCCAGCGGCGGGATGACCGCGTTGACGCGATGCCCAGCGGGCAGGCGACCGTTGACCAGCGGGTTTTGCTCGTCGATGCGCCGCCCTAAAGGCGCGATGATGCGCTCGATTACATTGCGTACTTGCTCGTCGTTATCAAAACGCAGCCGTGCGCGATAGAGTTTGCCCTCGCGCTCGAAGAACACTTTCTGACTGCCGTTGACCATGATCTCGGTAACGGTCGAGTCGCGCAGCAGCGTATCGAGCGGACCTAAGCCCATGAGCTCCGCAAGCACTTCGGCGATCAGTTCCTCGCGCCCCGAGCTGATCAGCGCATACTCAGCGTGAGCGTTCAGCGTCCGGCGCAGACGATCCGTCAGGTCCTTGCGCGCCAGCTCAGGGTCGCGCTCGATGAGCGCCGCAACCTGCGCCGGAGCAAGCTCCTCATAGAGGCGCGCCTTGAGCGTGCGCCGCGTCCTCTGCTGCAAACTGGTCACTTCTTCCTCCATCCCTTTGCCTCACGGCGCATCTGCGCGCGCATATGCGACACTGAGTTAAGCGTCAGACCTGTCGCCAGCGCGACGTCATCAAGCACTAAAGCGACCTGTTCTGCAAAGGCCCCGCGCCCGCTGCCCATAAGCTCCTCAAAGTTGCCCGTATCCAGGATCTGCGTGAGCTTTGCGCCCCCGTCGACGATGGAGCGCACCGGCACGCCATCAAGCAGGACGCTGATATCGGCGACAGAAAGATGGCGGTTGTTGCGCGCGCGATTGACCACATAGAGCAGGCGCGCCGGCGGAATACCCAGCTTGACGCAGAGCTCACGCAGACGCTTGGTCGCCCGCGCGCCCACGAGCGTCTGATCCAGCACGCACAGCGCGCTGTCGGCCGCATCAAGAAGCTCCGCATGCACCAGCGTCCAGAAGCCCCCGGTATTGACGACCACCAACTCATGTTCTGCCGCTATTGCCGCAAGCAGGCGGCGCGCCTGACCGGCCACCTCTTCGGCCTGCTCGGGCGCAGGGGCGGGCGCGTACAAGTTCACGCCGCCCTGCACCGGCTTGCTAAGGCCCCGGCTGCGCTGGGCCCCGCCAGCAAGCGCCGCTGCCAGATCAACCAGCGTGTAGGTCTGCGAGTCCCCAAAAAGAAAGCCCAGGTCCCCAAACTGAAGGTCAAAGTCGACCAGCGCGACGTCAAGGTCTCCGCGCGCCGCCAGAAGCGCCAGCGCGGCGGACAGGGTCGACTTGCCCGCGCCGCCCCGGGCGCCGATCACCGCAACGATCGTGCCCCGGCGCGCCGTCGGGGCGCTCCCCGCCGTCGTCCGCGCATCCCCTGAAGCCAACGGGATCGCCTGCGACACATGGGCCAGACGTCGCAGAACTCCGGAAAGATCACTGGCCGCCAGATCGCTTGAAAGCGTCGCCCGGGCGCCCGCCAGCATGGCGCGCGAGATCAAGTCGGGGCTCGGATCGTCTGCCATCAGGATGCTCAGTACGTCCGGATAATCATGGCGCAGCGCGTCAATCAGGTTCAAAGGGGAGATGTCGCGGATCGTCGTATCGACCAGCACCACGCACGAGCTCCCCTGTTCCTGATAGGACAGCGCCTTTAAGCATTCTTCGCCCGTCGCAAAAGTCTGCACCGCGCGCGCCAGCGTATCCTGCGCCGCGTGGCTGACATCTAAGGGGCTCAGGGGATTTGAGCTCACCAGAGCTAAGGTATCAAGCATCATTGGGACTCCCCATTCTGAAGTACCAACCACACCTTTCCCCCTTGGGCGTAGGTAAGGATCTGGGACGCCTGTGCTGTGGGTACCGCCAGCGTTATCCAGTTGATATCAGAGCTGCCTGCGCTGGAAAAAAGCCCCGCGCCCTTTGAGGCCGTAGCGCCGTCGCCCTCTTCCCGTACGGTATTGCTTGAAGAAAGCACCTCGATATCGGTTGCAAGCGCCGAGATGACCCCGCGCTCGCCCGCGCCCATCAGCGTAACCCGCATCCCGGTAGAGACCTCGCCGCCTAAGGCATGAACCGCGTCGGTCGAAAGCGTAACCGCGCTCATCCCCGTCTTCAGCGCGTCAAGCCGCTTTTGAGTTTGCAACACGCGCTTGCGCGCCAGGGGCTCGCCCGCACCGACCCAGGCCGTCGTTCGCTTGCCGATCACCTGAGCGCGATCACGCGCAAAGAGCGCCCCGTCCGGCAGCAGCGTGGTCGGCCACTGCTTGCTTTCTAGCAGCCCGTCGGTCAGGACCGTGCCAGAAGCAAGAGCCTTGCGCGCAACCAGCACCTCGACCGTCTGCCCGCCGTAGCGTTCAAGCAACGCGCGCTGGCTGCGGTCAGCTGCGGTCGCTGTGCGATACAGAAACAAGCCTAGCAAAGCTACGGCACAAAAAGCGCAGGTCAGAGCCAGTATCATCCGCTGACGATTCGACATAAACGCGCCTCCCTTTCTTTCCACTTTTTGCTACGATCACACAAGATCCCAGTAGTCACGCACGTTGGTGTGCGCTATACTGAAGTCGCAGCAATGGCCGCCCATATGGTTGGAGCGGCGCTTGCCCTCAAGGGGTAGGCCGTCTTTTACCCAGACGACCTCTTGTTTTATTTGCGCCGGCTATCAAAAAAACTGATAACCGTGAGAACTGTTAAAACTAGGACCTGCAGAGCAAGCGCATAGTAGTAAAGTTTCACAGGGCTACCTCCTTTCTGCTTACGAGAGTGAGCATACTCAGAGGACAAGTGCCGCCATGGACGAACCATTGCTGCAAACACCTTAACAACTACCCCTTACGCGCTTCTTACGCGCTTCTTACCTTTCCCAAAAACGAGAGCCGCGGTACCATAAAAGGGGAGCTCAGAGGCAGAGAAAATCAAGTATGGAGAGATTATGCAGGAAGTTTTCCACCGGGTGTTTTCCACAGAATTGGGACAACTTGAACTAGCCGCGAGCGCAGACGCGCTCCTTGGTTTAGAGTTCGTCGGCGGGTCGCAGAAACCCGACCAGAGCGCCGCAGGATCGGTGCCCGCAACGTATGTTGCGCCCCGCTCCCGACCCAACTCTGCGCTCGGCAAAGCCCCGGCGGCAGACCCGCGCGCCACAGCCCTGCTAGAAGCAGCGGAACAGGAGATTCTCGCGTACCTGGCAGGAGAGCGGCAGACCTTCGACATTCCGCTCGATCTTTCCTGTGGGACTACGTTTCAACAGGAGGTCTGGCACGGCCTGCAAACCATTGGTTATGGGCAGACCATGAGTTACGGTGAGCTTGCGTTAAGCGTTGGACATCCGCGCGCAGCGCGCGCGGTCGGAGGAGCCAACCATGTCAACCCTCTCAGCATCATCGTACCCTGCCACCGCGTGATCGCCGCGGACGGCTCGCTCGGGGGCTACGGCGGAGGCTTATGGCGCAAACAGTTCCTGCTCGATCTTGAGCGTGAGCGCCGGTGACAAAAGGACCTGGTCCTTTTTGCCACCTTCCCCAGCTAGAGGGGCGATACCGGCGGCGTATCGATCGCCACAGCCAGTACGGGCAGGCCGTCTGTGGGATGCTCCCGGCGCAGGTCATAGTAGAACTGCACATACGTTAATTCATAGTACGGCGTCAAATAAAGCCCCAGAAGGTTGAGGGCAAAAAGAGCGCTTACTATTGTTTCCGCTAGGTACCAGATGATAAAGCTCAGATCCAACACAAGAAGACGCCACTTATAACCCTTCATCAAATCGCCGGACAATTTCAGCGCCCGGTTGATCCCCAATTCGGGGTCCTCAAGCATCAGGTAGACCGCCTGACGATAGCGATAGGCCGCGATGATCCCCGGGACAATAAACAACAGCGTCCACAGATATATGCGAATACCCATCCAAAGCTCAAGCCCGAGCCAGCGTCCAAAACGCTTCAGCGGCGCAAAGAAATCTTTGAACTTTGGGGCGCCGCCAGCACTGGCGATCAATGCCATATGACTTATACCTACCTGCAAAACCGTAACCCCCAGAGTAAGCAGCAGAGTAAAGAGCAACACATACGCAGACGTCTGCGCGCTTTTTTGACCCCCGTACATGCTCAGCCACTCGTTGAACAACTGATTCATGTCGCGCGTGCTGGCAGAAGTCCCTTGAGACAGCGTCTGAGAGGTCTTGGTCATAAGGTTTTGTAATTGTTGCGTAGAGGGCGCCGCACCAAGATACGTCGGAAGGCCCGCAATGAACCCCGCCACGATCAGCACCGCCGCCGCTCCAAGAAACGCGGTGCTGCAACGGCCAAAATTGAGCTTCGCCGCCCGTTTCATCTCTGCGTTTGACCTCATTACCGCTCCTGTTTCTCTCTGCTCTCGATCACTGATTTCTCTGTCCGTGATCACTGGTCATAAATCCTGACTATCGGCCTTCTTATAAGTCTTGCGATTTCATCCTATCAAAGCGCCCAGGCGCCGTGCTCAAAAACCAAGGTTTCTGCACCTGCGGCGTTTGCGCCGGTAACCCGCAGATCCGGCGTGCCAAACATGAAGTCGACGTGCTCGA
>Ga0123357_10004082_pt1 | contig 17005 bp, 6 predicted proteins | sample TergutEmb28metaG_FD_89873 | JGI IMG/M metagenome (GOLD analysis project Ga0123357, IMG submission 89873) | Embiratermes neotenicus P4 segment gut microbial communities from Petit-Saut dam, French Guiana - Emb289 P4 | ecosystem: Host-associated > Arthropoda: Insects > Digestive system > Gut ... | reverse complement strand
AGGGTGTGTATAGGGTCTTGGTGGGGAAACCGGAGGGAAGGAGACCACTAGGGAGACCTAGGCATAGATGGGTGGATAATATTAGGCTGGATCTCCAGGAGGTGGGATTTGGGTATATGGACTGGATTGGGCTGGCCCAGGATAGGGACAGGTGGCATAGGCTTGTGAGTGCGGTAATGAACCTTCAGGTTCCATAAAATGCGGGGAATTTCTTGACTAGCTGTGAACCAGTTAGCTTCTCAAGAAGGACTCTGCACCATGGAGTAAGTAAGTAAGATCGAGAGAAATGCCAGTTTTACTAGCATAATGTTTTGGAAACTTGTTTGTATTTTAATTTAAATTCTAACATTTGTGACATAACTTTTCCTAAGAACAACCTTTAAAATGGTATCTCATCTCATATGCTTTTCAAATGGCATTATTCTTTATATGTTAGAGGCTTACTGTAAGAACAAAAACACATTTTTTCACAACACTCCATCTGCCCTTCCCATAATTTGACATTTTTATTTTTCCCCCAAGCCAAACCCAGAACCTTCTGAGTATGAAACTTAGGCAATCAGTGTGATCCATATTGCATTTGATTCTATGTGACCTCAAGAGTTGATTAACAATCATTAAACAAATATCTGTGATTAATATACTTGATAATCACGTGTCACTATTGTATAAATAGTTAATGTATATCACTGTAAATTAGTGACAGCCAAAACTGACACAATCAGTGGACCAGTGGAGCACATACCCAGAGGACTCATTTGTACAGTTTGCAATGTGCAATAGGATAATTTTCCATAATATTCATTTGTTGCTGTAATTTGTGATGAGGAGTAACATTATCAGCTTTGGTCACTTCATTAATTGTAATTAATGTGTGTCTGGAAGTATGCAGTGGTGCATTTGGTTGAGGCATTGCACCAAAAACTGGAAGGTCACGGGTTTGATTCCTGATTTTTCATTGACATAATCCTTCCAACCACACAATAGCCCTAGGGTCGGCAGAGCCTCTAACAGAAATGAGTACCAGAAGTATCTCCTGACAGTAAAATTAGCTGATTGTCTCAAAATCTGGGAGCCTCAACCCACTGGAACCCTCGGGTCTGTATGTGGGTTGTGTTACCTTTTATTTGTGTTTGAGTGTATGATTTCTGAAGGTTGAAACATTATTATTGTAATTCATTTACTTTGAGGGAATTGTGACTGAAAAGGAATGTATAGTGCTGCCAGCTGTCTGACATTTTAAGCCCCCAAATTTTTATGTTAAATGCTATTTCTGACTTTTCAAATTATGAAGCTAATGACATTTTTGTTTATATTCTGAGTGAAAGAATTGCTTCTTGTTTTTGACACATACTATATAAAAATGTTCGTAGAGGCTATTTCATAAAATATTTTAAGTTTTTATTACAATTTGATGATAGAGTTGATCCTCTTTCCTGGTGATGGTACCTTCTAGTAGTAGACTTCTGTTGCTATCATTCTGGAGATCCATACTAACTCCACATTGAAGGTAAGACTAAGGCCAGCAGGAAAACATAAGAATCTAAAAAAGTGCAGCAATACATCCTCCATGGTCTCACCACCCACTTGCAGGATACATATTGAACCATTTTATTAATGATATTTGACTCTGTATAAGTCATTTCTTTTTCCAGTGCTCAGAACTTGCTTCTTCCATAGTTAGCATGAATGAATGTAGCAACAACGATTATATTGCAGGTGATGGGGTTAACATTCCTGGCAGCAGGCACTTCCATACCTGACCTCATCACAAGCGTGATAGTCGCAAGAAAAGGCTTTGGTGACATGGCTGTGTCGTCCTCAGTTGGAAGCAACATCTTTGATGTCACTGTTGGGTGCGTAATTTATGTTCCTTGGTACATGATGCTGAAAAAGTTCATGAGTTTTGAGTTAGAGTTTTCTATCTCCTGCATTAAATATAAAAAAGTGTATAACACTTTCAAAAATAAGTTAAACATACAATATAAAACTGTATAAAAACCATGCCCAAGATAATTTAACAGTTCTTCCCCAGGGAAAGGCAGATTTCTTGATGTGGAAGCCACAGATTATGTCCATGTCCACAGAAAAAAGAGGATGGTCAAGTGAACCAAATATTGTATTTGTTAAAACTGGACACAAGTAGAAAACTCAGGCTGGTGAAGGATGCCTGTTTATTGTATTCAACAACAAGATGTGCCAAATGGAACATTTTCCCTAATATGAATACAACAGACACATGAGAGGTTATTGGGTAACTGAATGTAACAGACAGCCAAGTACTGTACTTAACTGTGTCAATTTTTGTTCTGTTTTGGACATTTTTATAATTGCATGGTTGACTAACCAAAACTAGGAAGACAGCTGAGTTGTACAGTACAACAGTAACACAGACAAAACATATTTTGTTTGTGTAAAAGTATCTACTTACATTACTGGAAACTTTGAATGGACAAATAGACAGATCTGGGTAAATTGTGTGTCCACACTGAAATGAAACTCATTTGTGGTATCATGTACATAGTGCATAGACCACATGCCTGAGTAACGTCTCTTGATCTGTCCACATTGTAAGTGTCCCTTGAGAACTGAAGTAACTTACAAATTTGAAATATGAGAATAAAAAAATCATGTTTTGATTGACAATCAAAGCTCCATCGTAGTGCAGAAGTTAAGATTGAATGGAGCTGTTCATCTTCTCCACCTATATGCCTTCATGATACGCATGGAGGCAACTTTACCTGTGCCATCATGAGGAAATGTGATACAAAAAATGCATCTGTGTGACCCTTGGGAACCATTCATAAACCACACATTTCTACAGGGCACAGTGTAAAATGTATCACTGATAGTATTTCTGCATTGTATGTAATATCAGTGTTGTCACTTATCTTCTCTTGTCAACTCTGCAGCCACCTGAAAAATTCTTCTGACTTGTTATTCATATTTTGAAATGGTATGGGCTTATTAAATGTAGTCTGTGCTAAGCACCAGCATCCTAATTGCTGTTTAGTTCTGTAATTAATCTGTAAGATAACATGAAACATAAAGCTTACATGATCACATTCAGATATGTGATTAATATTTAAAATTGTTTTTTTTCTATATTTAGGTTACCAGTGCCTTGGTTACTCTTTGGGATCATCTATGGCAAGCCTGTTGAAGTAAACAGTGTTGGGATGGTGTGCTCCATAGCCATCCTTTTCATGATGCTATTATTTGTGACCGTTTCCATCGCCTGTTTTCACTGGAAGATGAACAGGGGGTTGGGATTCACCATGTTCTTGCTATACTTTGTCTTCGTGGCTGTCTCGCTCATGTTTGAGTACAATGTAATTGTGTGTCCCTTTTAGTGTCAAAAGACGACCAAGATATTTTTTTACACCCAGAGTGGTACTATTTGTTTGGGGATTGGGAGGGCAAGGTGGTCTGGGGCCGGTCCCGGGGACCCTGTTGATTGCTCGAAAAAGATAGAAAATGTTACTTCTATTCATCGTTACATGCTGTTTTAAATCATAGATAGATGCATTTATACAAGTACATCCATTACATACAGTTAGTTTGTCTGTAAGGTATCTGGAGTACTGTACATACCAAAAGACATTGACAGATATTAGGCTATTTTGTTAGATATCAAAATGAATACATCATTTCATATGTATGAATATCATTCAACATATATAAAATATTATACATGCCCTAATATATTGAATATATACATATATATTTTGTGAACGTTGGTTATTGTTGTAGAAACACATAGTAATTTTCTTGGTTGTTTTGCAGTGTGTTAACTTGTTTTTCAAATGTTTTGAACCATTTTTTTTTAGAACTGGGAAAATTGTAAACCCAAGTTGAATTGGTAATAGTAAGGTTGCATAATTAAAAGAAATCTATACACCAATATAACAAATGTGAAACAAAAGTTTCTATACCTTACAATGACACAATATCAAGCAGTTTCTATTGAAACGAAGAAACTTCTTATATACCATTTACATTTACATTACACAGAAAAGATGTTAACTTGTAGATTACAAACAAGCTATTTTAGGCCTAATTATATTCTGAAGTTGAGAAGCTCTGAACATAAAATCACATCTTTTAATATTAACTGATGGAAAATGCAGCCTTTCTAATCAGCAATAACATCGTCACATTTTTTTCAAAACACTAGTTAAATTATTTTGTTTTATTATTGCTCCACGAAAAATGTAAACTGGTGGAAAGTATTATATAATTATCATTTTTCCTGCGTAATTCTTGCTACGTACAATGTGTGATAGCATAGTGTATATTGATACACACTAGCATGAATCTTAGGTATGTAATTATGGTTGCCACATGATGAAAGTACTCACATAAAACACTAAATACATGGACGGAATGAAACATGAAATGCTCTCTGTTGTTAACATGTGCTACCAGACTTTCCAACTGTCACAAACAAAAAATTATAAAAATATATAAAAATAACACATTTACTTCCATATCATGTGTGTCTCTTTTTTACTACTTCTATTCTCTAATGACTAGCCAACTGCAGTTCTGGGATTGCTGCCTCGCCCAGCTCCGTGAAAGCAATAAGCAATGTTGCATGTAGCTGTACGTATTTATTGTTGTTGTTATTGTTGTTGTCTTTGTAAGTAAATTGTTAATGCATGACTTGAGCACAACGTAGAGGTGCAAACAGGGAAAAACTTAATGATATTGCCCCCAAGTGAACACTTTCAGTGCGCGGTGTTGTCAGGTGTAAACTTCTTATGCCTGGACACTCCCAGTGACAGGAGATATGAACAAAGAACAAGCGCAGCAAGAGTGAGAACTTCACAACTCAAGTATGAATCTACTATGAACAAAGAAAGGATCAAGATCAGGAACATAACATTTGTAAATGTTTGTGAAGTAAGAACTAAAGAATCAGCTGATTAATATTTTGTTCATGGAACTTGTGACAGCTATTTCATCAATGATGGTTTTGCCTGTACAGTGAGAGAGTGCGGTCAGGCACTATGTAATATCATTTGAGGGTCTGGAAAAATTGTAATGAGAGTACTGAAATGAAACCTTCAAGCAAAGATGGCACTGACATGACGGACCTGCAATGCAGTTTAAGCAACCTATTTCACTATTCAGCTAAACTGCTACTTTCTTAAGTCTCCAGGTATTCATAAGTCTTAACTGTTACTAAGACACCAGTCTGAGATAGTAATTTTGTAGAATTAAGTATGAATTTCGTGAAACATTTGTTACAGCTTAGATCTCTGTTACATTAATGTGATGAAATTATTGGTATAAAAGTGTGTTTACTTACCATACTAATGCACAACAAACAGTGCCGTGGTTTCACCCTGACATCATCTCTCAACATGATGGCAATATGGAATGGATTTATTTGCTTTACTCTAATTTTTACAACAATAAATATCTGCTGAAGAGAGTGAATGAACACCTTCAGGTCCTCCTATTTTCTGTGTCATTCAGTTTTTTATATAATATGTTTCTGTGCTGGAAATAATGATTTGAGGTTGAGTGATATGTAACAGTGAGTTGATAGCAGTTCTGGATCCCCTGGAGTAAAAAAAAAAAAATTGTTGCTGTGTGTATTAATTTAGTATGACTTTTTCCATGAAGTGGAATGTCAGCATCACTAAAACTATCCATCAGTTGATCAGCTCTTATTTTGGACATTTAGTCTCTGTATCTCATGTTGCAGTCTCAAAGCCAGAATAGGTCACTCATTTTAGTAACTGGGCTCTGCCAGGGGCTATAAAGAGTGCTGACTCCTGAAAGAGACAGAGGGTTCTCATATCTCTAGTGTTCAGATCAGCTGTGGGATCTATCCAGCCTCCAATGAATAAAGGTAGTGCTTTCACCATGGATGAAACAGCTGAGGCTTGAAGCTGACCACTCACCACCATTTAGTGATCAGGTTAAGAATTTCTGAAGCTAACCCTCTTCTCCCCTGTATGTTTTCAAGGCAAGGTTGCACAGGTACAGTTTTACCTTTCATCTTTCCACATGTTTCTGCCCCTCATCGATATTTAAGTACAGTATAAGAGGATCTTAATTTTCATATTAAACAATAAATACTGTGTTAGATTTGGCAACCAGATATATTAGTTTGAAATGCTGGAATGAAAATGCTGTTACTCCTGTAACCATTTGATGATGGTCTGAACAGAAGAATAAGCTGTGTTTTGAGGAATAAAGAAGAGTTGACATACAGATAAATATTTCTTATACTACACACATTTATTGAGGGGAAAATTTAAAAATTGAAGCAATTTGCCAAAATTTTTCAGGTACAGAATCAAAAAATCAGAGGACAGCAACGCTATATCATTGCAATTTTACTTGAATGTACATTTGGCATGAAAGCCAACACAGGTCTACCGAGCTAAAGTAAACATGATATGCAGGGTATGGTCACTTTTCTGTAAATATTTTTATACCCACAGTCAGTGCAGGTTATTACACTCTACAGCACAAGCATCAATTCATACTACAGAAAGAATATGTCTTTCTATATCATCAGTTAGTATCCTTTCTGCTCTCTTCTCCTGCCTAATTTAGTTGTTGGTGATTTAAACTTCATTTGTTCTTTCAAATAACCCTTGCACAATTTTAATATGAGAGAGACTTTAGATTGTAAAAATATATTGCCTCTCTCCCTATGTACCATACAACAAAGATGTTGAATGAAAGCTCCTTAACATTCTAGACCTTATCACAAGATGAAGAAGATTCACGAAGCTTTGAATTCTTTTTCCCCAGGAACAGAGCTCCTGTTGCCCAAGCCATTTAAGTATAGTAGCAAAGAGAGCAATTCCTGTCTTGCCAGAATTTGAACTGCAGCTGTTCAGCTACTTTGCTGAGCTGTCTGTCACTGTCAGTGTGACTTGACTGATTCAGCTCTGGAATGACAAATCTGATGACTATGCACAATCAAAAGAAGCTTCTCAATTTCTTGGCACCCAACATAAGATAGTAAAGGTGTGCAATCCCAGATCACATTTGTGGAACTCTCTATAATAATTTTGCTTGTTATTTCATCCCCCTCTCCCATTTGATATTTACAACATTTGCTTTTGTGGCCCTATATTCAGTTCTGATTAGGTGATGAATTTCCCCTTCACTATGTCTGGAACACCTCTGAGGCCCACCTAGCCTCCTGTCCAGTGGCTACTTTGGGCCCTTTACAGAAGACAAGATCATGGATCTGACCTCTCAGCTCCATAGTTTAATAAGGTTTACAGTGCAATTCTTTAAAAACATGGCCTGCATATGCAGTCATGGTTCAGTAACCAGCCACAGGAACAGCTCCAGTTTTCTCTGCAGTCTTCTTACTTGTACCATATATCAAAAACAAAAATAATGATGCTTCTTGTATCAGTTGTAAAAGCTACTAAGCAAACATAGACCTTGGCAGGTTAGTGTGTCCTGGGATGTGATGCCATGTAGTCTGATAGCTGGGTTTGAATGTTCCTAAAAAAAAACTTACTGCTTTGTTCTTCAGAGTAGAAGAATACTTAGAAAAACAGCCATACAGAAGGCATTAAAAAGGATTTATTTACCAGTCACTAACATGTTACCCTAAATTATAACAAATACAGGCCGTTGTTTGCTTTGTCCCCAACAGCTCCCTTCTCCTCATGCTTCTTTATATTTTATTTATTACTTTACTTTACTACTTATTTCTTAATGTACATAAATAGTAAATAAATAGAAAATCTGTGGTACTGTCAGTGTGCTCAGTATGCTTCTAGCTAGACATAAAACTTGCCTTTGATCGATATGCTGTGATGTTTTAACCACTTCTTCATTGTGCATTCTCTCTAAACATTATAATACACACCCAACAGGCATCTTGTCAGTAATGAAAAATCCCAATAAATTTATAAGGTAATGTTATTATTATAATTCCAGCTATTGCATCTGCATAATAAACTGCAGGGCAACTAGTTTATACACAGATAATCTAGAATTAATCATCATACAAGTAATTTTGTAACAAGAATGTGCTCACCTTATCAGCGAGTAGCAATTTTTGTTGCTAATTTTTTCACCTGCCACTTCTGAGTTTGATGTTGAGAAACTTATACAGCAGCTGTAAATAATTCTGACTGTGGAACTTTGTAATAAACTTGACTGATGTTTTGGACATTGTCCAGCATCCATGTGTGTTTAAAAAAAAAGAACAATGTTTCGGAGACTGGATCTGGCCCAGTGATACAGGCCATCTTTCCCCGACTGGTCCAACAGATTAGGATCCCCTGATGACAGAGATGGATCCAGTCCCTGAAACACTCTGTTTTCTTGTAATAAAGCTAGCCGATGAATGGCACCAAAAACTTTAACCAAGTTTATTTCACACATCTGATTATACACTGTAGTGTTCCTGCAGCATGCAGCATGATTTGTGTCTCATAACTTCAGTACCGTATATGCAGCATTGCCTATACATATTTGATGCAGGCCTTTAGTTTTCTTGGATCTAAAACTGACATAAATTACCACTAAAACATTTAACAGTTCCATATATACTTGTATAAATTCAAGTAAACAAGCTATTCATATGTTAAAGCATCATCCTGTGGAAGTGGACAGTGGAGTAGAGTTGAAGCTTCGCATATTTTTAATCTTGGCACTGGACCGAGATGGATGGTCATGTTCATGCCCCAGCTGCTTTACTGACAAGAATAGAGCCGTTTTATCCACTGGAGAGGAAGGAGGCTGTACTGGTGGCATATTTCTGAAAAAATTGTAATTAATTTCAAAATTAATTTATTTAATAACATTTAATTGTGTGAAAACATAAATGTAATCTAGTTCACATTCCTTTATTTCACATAACACTGAAACAAAATAGCCACAAAACTAGAGGTTAGTTTCAGGTACCTGTATGTTTTCAAATTGGTACATTTGTTATCCCATTATGCATTCAATCTGCAGGTGGGAAAATGCATTTTCAGTAATGTGTGACATGTCATACTTTTCCATGTAGCTATGTGAACAGTTTCAAAACAAAATGTGAAAAGCATGACTTTGCAGTGATAGTGCCATAGTTCAAGCTGGTCCTCAGCTAGGGTTGAGATATTAACTTAGCTTGTTTGAATCTAGACAGAGCAGAGAAATCTCCATTTTTGTAGATCATAGTAAGTGAGTTGTGGGATGCAAAAAGCAAAAATTCATATGCAGTGTAGTAAAAAGAAAATATATGTTCAAAATACAAAATTTTGTTTCTGTTAACATGAAGTTCACCTTTAAAAGAGGTATTCTAATAAGACCAGTCAGAAAAACGTCCTATAGTGTTCATTTTGAAGATTATGGTTGTTAATAGACACTTCTTCCTTTAGGTTTTATGTCGCTGCATTAATTGTAGGCTGTAAGCCTTATTGTCACAGTATTAATTTTATTACATTTAAATCCATTTTTCAAAATACCCATAAGCTAAGCAGTTACAGAGATTGGCACAAATGTAGTTCAGAGAATTCTCTGCTTCTACCAAATTAATGTTTTCTAAAAGATCATTTAAATATTGTCTTTTAAAAATTATTTCTGTATTTCGTTATTTAAAATACCTTCCCTTTAAAAATGGCTTCTTAGAAAAAAAAAACTTGTTAAAATATGTTTACAAGGAAATCACTATAAATAACTGAAGGCATTTGATACATGGAACGAATGTGCCAAATTTAAAATGGACCTAAAATTCATAAACATTAACACTGAAAAAGTGGATTTAGAATTTCCGTAGAAGCAATCATTTTGATTCATGTTATTAATAAAGATATGGGAACGGTGCTTGCCTGTCACTGCTTTATAACTGCTATCAATATCTGTGTATAGTGAGACTGCTTGTGGCAAGGTGAATTTCTACACATTCTGTAAACTTTTTATCTTGGCACCGGATGCCCCAAACTTGAGGGACTTACATCCAATATCTGTATGTAGTAGCAGCATTCTAAGACTCTTTTACTTATGAATGACATGTTCCTGGTTCATAGACTTCCCTCCCTTTAGCACACCCCATCCTCCTTCCCCAAACAGAAATATCGTAAAAACTGGAGAGAAGTATTTGTGTATAGGTCTGTTCTTTGTAATGCCCAAAGATACTGTGACTTATGCTAGCAAGCATACAGTAATAACAAGTATCATCCAGACTTCAGTGTGATTGGTTATTGTGCAGGTACAGGTTCAGTTATTACAGTCACCATTTCCAACACTATAAATAGCAGTTTTCTTCTTTAAGTAGATTTCAAAGTACAGCAGAAGGCAGGAATCAGATTGATACTTATTTGTAATAGAATTGTTTATATCAACTTAGTCCTTGTACACATAAATATAGCTGCATCCATATATTGCCACAAAGGCTTCATTGTTCTCTAAGTGCCTAGAATTACAGTTTCTGTTTAGTTTTTGGTGTTGTATGTGGTCACTACATCAGCTGATAGGGGCACATATCAAGTAAAGTGAAAGGTATGGTTGCTGACTAGACAAGTGATGCAGTGGAAAATAAACGTAACAGAATGGACTAATACTTACGTAAGTCATGTTCATATTAGACATATGTAGACGTTATACTGTGCATTTGTTTCATACAAGGGAATGAGCCCATATACATATATAGCCATACTCATTACTTCAAACTAGAAACATAATCATAGTGTATTATAACATAGGCCTGCCTGGTGGTACAACATGCAGTGTTTGTTCTTAAACATTGATATTTAATATTGATATAGGCTACAGAAATATTATATATCATGGACTCAGGCTTCTGACTGCATTGGGACTTTGTTCTTGCTCTTGTGTGTGTGTGCATGCGTATGTGTGTGCATGTGTGAATGTGTGTGTGCACGTGTGTGCGTATGCATGTGCATGTGTGAATGTGTGTGTGCACGCGTGTGCGTGTGCATGTACATGTGTGAATGAAGACATACTTATTACTTAATTAGTTTAAACATAGCATATTGCGGTTAGAAGATGTTGTTTTCGTCGAATATCAAACTGTGTTGCAATTCTTGCAATCCGCAATGTCTGTCCACTTGTTTAAGTGTACATACACTCTATTTAAAACTGTAGATATGTGTACATGTATCTGTTCATTTTTTCCAATTTCAGTGTTGACTGCGGATTGACCTTTTACCTGACAAAAAGTTTGTTACATATTTATAGAAGAGTGAGAGAGAAATAATCAGGAGTTTGTTTGTTATCCTGATACAAAATGAAAATGAGAAAAAAATATATAAAAACATTTTATGTAGATTGTTATTATTATGAGGCCATGTTGTGCCATGGTTTGTTAAAAAGTTTGCAGACAATACAACAAACTAACATTTTGTTGCTGTATGTGGACTCTCAAGAACAAATTTTCCCAAAAGAAAAACTCAAAGCCCTGTAGACATTTTCTTTATTTAGAATTGCAATTACTCTATTCGCTTCATTTACGATCATGACTCTTCTTACAGTGCAGCAAACCACCAGGTCAGAACTTCTGCCTTTAGCGCAACACACACAAGCATAGTCAGTCGTGACGTCCAGTTGCATTGCTGCAAAACTTCTCCGCAGCTGTACATTGTGTTTTAGCAATGATATTTGTGCTAACATGTGATTATAATGCTAAATTGTTAAAATATGCAAGCTTTGATTGTTAAGTAGGCCTATCATGTATTTTAATACACCTTTGACAAGAATTTAATTGAAAGTACATTATATTTGCTCCTAATATATAATCCTGAATCTCAAAAATCATGTTTCAATAAATATACTGGAGTTTCAAGTGTTTCAGCACTCGACTGCATATAGTAAGAGTTATTCTGTCCAGTTCAGGCCCAAAGACTTTCTCCTTGTCAAACATTGCTGGCTAGCTGTGGCTGCTGCTGAAGGAGCTGGCAGACTTGGTGGCATGTAGTCTGTATGTATGTTCCATAGAGTGGCACAAGAAGTTGTGTAAGAGTGCGCATTTTCTGTCCTTCCAATACATGGTTATGTTGTTTACTCTGTCAGCCAATTCATTTTCAGTGTCCTATTGTCTTCTTTGAAACCTTAACTCATACATTTGGTCAGATGTGGTAGTAAATAATTTACCAACTTTAAACTAAGACAGCTGTCCTCATAGGGGGTGAAGGGGAAAGAAAGCAAATACAGAATTAACAATTTAGCATGAACAGATATCTTGTTTTGTGTATTACGTTCCATTCATTGGCTGTTACATTTACAATGTTCTCAGTAAGTGATAATTTACTTAGTCCTTTGAGTAGCACTGAAAATATGATGTACAGGTGATTAGCAGGTGTTAATGTTGGATACAACACACATAATTATTATATTTAGGGCCAGATGTTTAAATAAGAGCGTCATTTGAAACTGAACTGAATCACGTAACCAATTAATGCAGGATAATTCACTTTATTGTACTCGAAAATCACTAAGCAAATAATCAAAATACAATTTTAATGTGACATAAGCATATGTCTGTGTCCAAGTGATCTTATTTAAGAACTTGAAATCTTAATTACTGTTTTATATAAGAATTTCTTCTTATTTAAGGATGTCAACACCATCATTGTTACTCGCATCCTTTTAAAATGATTTCAATCTGGAAACCAAACTCACAAACATTTGAACATAGCCAAATATTTCATATTGAGCATTATTTTAATAATGTCACTAAATAACTATCATGAATGTAAATGTAATTGCACAGTTCTCTGTTCCTAGATGCTATATATATAATATACAGTACCAATGCATTTAATATACCATACAGCATAATTTATATAATATAAATACATGTAGTGTAAAATATGGATATAATTTAGACTTGTTGGGGCAGTAAAGAAAACCGTTTAACCACATGCTAAAATCACAAGAAGAACAAAAAATAAACTTTATCTCTTCTCCATACTAGCTATATAAACATATTTGAGAAACTGGAGAATGACACAAGGGTGTGTAATACAGCAGACCCTTGAACAGTTAGTTGCTATTGTGAACTGGGAACATGAAGTGCTGAAACTATTACCAGTACAGAATTACTTATATTAGAAAGTCATCCATGAGATCTGCACTCTTTTGGGATTCTGTACTGCATAAAATGCCAAAAGAGCACAGATCTCATTCACATCATGGCAGAAGTCTGAAGTCATGCACATTCATAAGTTTGCTTTCTTGTTTTTATTTCTGGATTTCCTTGTCCTTATAATATTAATGTATAAAAATATTTTCTGTTCACGTAGTCATAAACAATCTCAGAATATTAGCATGCTTCCAGAAATTAAATGACAAGTCTGATTTCTGTTTCTCTGTTACTTTTGCTGATCCTGTGCTTCTCAGTCTGTTGCTGAAGGCACTATTATCATTCACAGCTGTGAGTCAAGTCATTTTCAAATGATGGAGGTAAATTTTATTTGCAAATACCTGTCAAATTTTGACAGTCACATGATGTGCAAACAAAGTGATCTGATAAGAAAAACATGTTGGATTGGCTCAATGAAGGGGGCTACCTATCAACCCCAAAGTATGCGAAGCATTACCATCAAATCTTAGGCCTTTATTAAGCATTAAAATAATCCTCTAGGTAGCTAAGTTCCGTTGACACATGCAACCACACATGCACATGCACATACACAGTACACATAATTCCTCAGTCTCTTTCCTGGTATATGACATGCCAGAAAAAAGAAAACATATAGTAGGATTATGTGTCTGAGAGACTTGGATCAGTAACTTACACTTTTGGGTTGTATTCAGGGGGTGGCTGGTTTGGAACACTGGCTACACTGACTGAGGTTGTTCATGGTTTACCTTCTCCCTACGAGCCACTGCTTCTGACTTTCCACATCACTTAAATTTATTATGAACTATCATCTGATTATTAGATATGGACATGCTGAGTTCTCCAAGTTACATATAGCATTGTTAGATTTACTGCAGACAAATAAACAGTACTGTGTTAATACAGTTGACCACAGTGTTTCAGGAAACAAATGGTTGTTGTAGTGTTGCAATGCAAATGAATCATGGATTGATTCCATTTCCATATGGTTCAGTGTATGCAATAAGCGGGACCTGGCAAAAAACACCACTGACATACATATAACAAAATATATTTTTAATAGTGTGTGTAACTAATTTCATGGGGCAGATACTTACCAAATCTCTTCAGCAAATTCTTCTGACAAAATTCCCATTGCTTTCTTTACTCCACAGAAGACATTCTCACTGGGAAACACCAAAGGGTGAACTACACAGTTCAGACCTTTACCCACAGCTACACAGTTCCATTCTAATATTGGCTGTATACTAAGTACTGTGTCCGAGGTTACAATTGCCTGCCTTCCAAAACAGAATCCAGTGACCGTAACTTCCAGCGGCATGACACTGAGATGTAAATTCCATGTGTAACACAGTTGCTTTAAAAAATAAGCAAATGAAAAAAATCTTACATGTACATTAATAGAACTTACTTAATCTTGTTTATAAATGTTTTATTACTGTAATTACAAAAACAAATGAAGTAAACTGTTAAATTTTTTCTCGCCTCTTAAATGTTCTTATTTTTATTCTGTGTACCTTTACACAGCTGCGTCTAGTGGGTGTTCATTTTTTGAGTTTGTGTACTTGATGGCAAAGAAAAATATTTTTGAAATCCTGCTGTATGACACTACAGTTCATTCATAATATATAAGCAAGATGAAACACACATTTGGTTGAGACAACTGGTATTTAAATTCTTCAGACCATACACACACTGTAGATAAAATATTCGTGGCCAAATAAATCTGAATATGTACATAAATGAACATATTTGAGCCTAATGCCTAATTCTAACATTACATACTTATACACACCACACACTTAGGACTCTTTAAGTAGGAGGTTAGTTTATGAATTATAACTGCAACTGGTGGACTATAAGAAATGCCTTTAAATGTAAGCTGTGTCATATTAAAGTACAAAAGAGAATTCATGTTACAGTAATTTATAGAAACCAAACTTATCACTGAAATTAACCTTTGATAACTGTCAAATATTAATAATGTGTAAGCTTTAATTTGGTTTGTGTAAATTACCATAAGAATCCTGTTTATGGAGTTCAATATGATATTTGCTTTGTATTTAGAAGTGTTTCTTATAGTCTATTAATTTTGTATAACTCTTTTAGAAGTATGTATTTAAATATGCCTCATGCCTCATCTCATTCATTGTGAATTTTAGACATGTACTTTGATGTGATCCTAATCAGATATAATATCTGATATTCTTGTAAAATTTTTCCAGAAATTTTTAAACTTTGTTTTCCACAATAAATATCTTAAATTTAAATATTTTACTAAAATAGCAGAACGTTGTTGAATTATTGTTCACTCTTCGTACCTACTCATATATTGACACTTCTTAAATTAATGCAAATGAATAATAACAGTTTGCTAACTTTTGAATAATTAAATTAAACACGTATAACATCTGAGCCCTAAAAATAATATTGGAAAGAATATGAGCAGGGTTTTTCAAAACAGTTGGTTTGAAGCCAAGCACAAGTGGTTCTGTTTACAAGAGAAATGTTAGTTAACATAAAGGAACACACTTCTGGAATGCAAATGATTTAGACAGTGATAGGCATAAATCATCAGTGTAAAACCTCTGTCTTCATTTTCACAGATTGGTGAACTATAGTAAGCTGTTTCTAAACTTTCATAATAAGTTGCATTCAACTAAATCTTTACATTTTATTACAGATTTCACTTAACTGTTGTGTGTGTGTGTGTACACACACACACACACACACACACACACACACACACACACACACACACACACTGTAAGGAAAAGGAAGGGCTGGAAAATGGAAGTCACACCAACACAATCTGAAAAACCTTACTCTAATATGAATGCACTACCCTACAGATGACTTACAGCAAATATTCATATTTTGGTTGTATATAAGATACATAAGAAGTGTATATGACAGATCTAGACTTTGTTTTTATCCTCCATTTGTGTGTGATTTGAATGATAGGATGTTATTACTGATATATAACAAGTATGTCCTACCCTGGTCAAGTTAAAATGGGGTACAGAAAGAACTGAACAAGAAATTCTGGTACCTCAGTTGCAGGACTAACAGTTCTTCAAACAAACCTATATTATAGAGTTAACAAAAATATTAAAAAACTGTAACTCATGTTTAGAAAAAAAGAAATAGAATCTTTTAACATTCATATTAAGGTAGAATATTTCTACAGAAACTATTTCTTTCCCTTACTGAACTGATCTTCCTGAGTAGAGAGACTTGTAGAGGTTTCATATCCTAGTCTAAGCTGCCATGAAACAGAATTACAGATTGACTGGTTTAGTTACATCAATAACCATGATACAAAGTAATGCAAAACACAGTATGTACTGGAGGCATAAAGTCAACAAATGTAACACAATGGTAAGTGAAGTGAATTCTGCAAATAGTTCTTTGTAAGAAAGGGAAAGTAGTCCTTTACTATAATTGGAGCAGCAAATTAAGTACTCAGTGATAATTTTTAAGTATCTTTTATGGTTTGTCAATTTCAAACAGCTGAAGTCATGCTTACACTGAAGCCAGGGTCACATTATCCAGTGGCCCAGAACCCCCATTTGTATGAGTGTTGATGCCATGTGCTTAAACATTCCTGAACTACTTCTGAAGGTCTCTTTGATTTTGCAAAAATCGAAGCCAAAATAAGTCCCATTCAAATTTGCAGAATTTAAACAATTGTGTTTTATTATCTACAGAATTTCATAAATATTTAATGGGTACTGTAGCATGTAGATTCAAATCACATGTCTGAGCTGTACATAATTGTTTTTATTTTGTGCTAGCAAATTTATTATTTCATTCCTTATATTTGAATGCATAACATGTTTATTACCAAGTTCTGAAAAATTATTCTAAAGCAAAATAATTTGTAGATTATGTGTTTTTAATATTTTCTTTCTTTTTCTTTCTTTCTTTCTTTCTTTCTTTCTT
>Ga0123357_10004081_pt1 | contig 17007 bp, 6 predicted proteins | sample TergutEmb28metaG_FD_89873 | JGI IMG/M metagenome (GOLD analysis project Ga0123357, IMG submission 89873) | Embiratermes neotenicus P4 segment gut microbial communities from Petit-Saut dam, French Guiana - Emb289 P4 | ecosystem: Host-associated > Arthropoda: Insects > Digestive system > Gut ... | reverse complement strand
GTGCCTCTACACAAAGGAGAATGTTTCGAGAGATACCATACCCTGAAACACTACTAGAATACCTGGTGAGTACAGAAATAAAATTTTAACTAAATATGTTCATATTGAGAAAAGTTATGTTCACGTAAAGGGACTCGTACGGTACTATGGAGTTGTAAGGTTAAAGGTCCGGTTAACAGTTTAAATGTCCGGTCCACGAGGGGTAGGCAGTGTTCACAGCTGTCGGGCGCCAATGTGTTAAAATGACTACTGTAGTAAGTAATATGTTTTGCTCCCACCCCCAACCACCTTCCACAGTCTCCCTGGAAGATGATAATTTTTGGTATGGTTTCCAAAGAGGACAACAGGTGATCATACACTAATAACAACATGGGAGTCTATGCAGCAATCATCACTCGACGTAACTAATGAACTACTATACTGATTGGATGGCATATTTCCTACATGGGACATCACACATACCATACAGCAAACTGACTTAAGACAATGCTGAGGCAGACCTGGCTCAGAGGAAGAATTTACCATCGCAACGTACTAGCCATACTGGACAGTGGACCCCATTCATACATGAAAGAGAAGGGTGTTGGTAGACAGACACAGAAATAAAAAGAGAGGTATAAGAACCTCTTGTTCCAATCTCAAAATGTAGTGTGGCACCAGTCTGCTATGGGAATGGGTCAGTGTCACTTGATGTGAAGAGTTAACAAACACTTTTGATTGAGGTAGCACACAATAAACCCCAGTGGTGGAGGTGATGTCAAAACAGGTGTGTGAATAAAACAGACCAAGATACATCAAGGTCATGCATGGTGAGGTGTGTGACAAGTTTGTGGACTGCCAAGGACCTCATCCCCCCCCCCCCTTCCCCCCATGTCTACTTAAGTAATAATGTTCAGTTCATATTAGGCCACTCTGTAGTTGGTAGACTACTGTGAAATGTAGAACAGAAGCAATTACACTACTGCTTGCTGTGTAGTAGTGGTGTTCACAGAAGAAACGCCATAGTTCGGTAGACTATGGCAAAGTGTGGAACAGGGACCACAATGGTACTGCTTGTTGTTAGTCAAGGACTTAATACAACATAACTTGTAGTCTGATAGAATATTGAGAAGGTACAATTATTAGTACAGTTGCAAGGAAGAAGTAAGTCACACAAGATAACTCATAGTTTGTAAAGGTTAAGAGGTGATGGACAGGATATTGAGTTGTAAAACAATGCTCTGTAGTGGGTAGAAAGTAGAATAATGAGTAGTGTTCAAAGGAAATAGTAAGTTGCACAGAAGTTTTTTGTAACTGGTGAAAGTTAAGAGGATTTGGACATGACAGTGACTTTTAAAATAAAACCCTGTAACTGGCAACAACATGCCTGATGTTCCTTCATAGTGTTTGGAGTTTATAAGAGATATTATGTGGTGTTTGTAGTTCTTGTAGTATTTCTTTAGATTATATACATGTAACCAGTAGTGTCTGTGTCAGTTTATAGGTGTTTTACAACCAAGTATCTATAGCCAGAAAAAAGGTCAAGAGCTGCAAGCAGATGAAGTGCAAGGCTCAGTGTTATAGCAGTATGCCAATGAACAAACATGGTGGCTGTAAGAATGTACCAAGATCTTTTAAAACACAGAAAACTGTAGTGGAAATGGCATAATAATTTGGTATGCAGCAATTTATGCCTCTACAGCACGCAGAATAAGTACTGCAGAGTGGGCAGTGCTATTGGTTACTACGCAGCAATGCAGCTATGAACAAGTCTGTGGATTCCAGGGAGATTCTCCTATATGCTGTACACCGTGTATGCATGAATATATTGCTGCTGCCAAGTGGCACATCAGCTGCCAGTTACAATTGCAAAATCTCAAAATTAGAAACAACACATTACAAATGGCAGCCTTCAAGTTCCACACCAATTAACAAGAATTCTGATTGGTCTACGCCACTCATATGTGATAACACCATTAAACCTCCCTCTGCCATTTACACAATCTTTGGGGGTGGGCTGGAGGTCATAGGGAGGAAGCAAGGGCATGGTGCTGTGCCAACAAATGTTACAAGCCAACAGTAAATCAGTGGACTCTGGCATGACATAAGAGACACTGTAGCATATGGGTAGTTGTGAACCCATACACAGGAAAGGCTTTACATCTCTGGGAAGAAATGTGATACCAGTGTGGGTGGCTACATGTCATGTAGTGACAATGCCTTACCTTCCACCAATTCCTTTTTACTATGTAACCTTGAGAAACTGCAGCAAACATATGGCCATGAAGCTTGACCAACAGTAGTTAAAGATAAACAAGGACTTTTTTGTATCATTCACAATAATGAAGGAGGAAACAGGCACAAGACAGAAACATCTTACTGCTGCCCTACACTCTCTACAAAAAGCAACAGAAGTTTATGATGATGAAATGGGCACTTGCTGTTACTGAGTAACTCTAATACGTAACATATTAAACTTAATGCTTCAATGTTCCAACTTTCATTACAATGGACTTCTTGCATTGCTCATTTTTCTTAAACATATTGGTACCACACTACACAAAATCAGATACTAGAACACAACACTCTTGGATGAAGTCATCCCATTGTGTACTGATTCTATATATTCACTTTACTTAACCCTAATATAATTTCAATAGTATAATAGATATAAATCAAATTAGGTACACGGTACGAACCACAGCAAAAATTGTAAGCCATCTGGGATCCCAAATGTACACAACCACACTGTAAAGAACTTCACGGTTCTTAGCTTAGCCTGAGGATGACTTTTAAGTCGAAACATGTTGCGTTAGCTTAAACTCATGCCTTTATTATATAGCTGTGTTAACGGAATTATATATTAATAATGTGAATATATACAACACTCTTGGTTCATCACAGCATTCACAAAAAACAGTCTCTTTACCCTTCAGTGAATTGTGTGCGTCCAGTCCACCCTTATTTCACTTATATCCACCTTAATATTATTCCCACCTACAATGTGGTCTTCCAGTTTCTCTACTCTTAGGGTCCAGCTGACCAAATATGCATATATTTCATATCTATCTCACAATTTCTACTTATCACAAAACATTATGTGCAGAATACAAATTACAAAGCTAATTAAGCAATTTTTTCCAGTCCTCTTTTAGGTACAAATATCCTACCCAGCAATTTTTCTTACTCTTGATTTACATTTTTTTGATAAATTATGTTCCACACCCATAAAAAACAGCTCTAATTTTAAATCAATGCATTGTAATTTTCACGTTTTTATAGCTGGCAAGGAAAGACAAAAATTCTGACCTGAATAACAGAAAGCATTTCCAAAGAATAACATTTTCTTAACTCCTTTGTTGCTGTCACTTCCATTTGTTACTGCTGCTCCCATGGGAGAAAATCTGTATCACTGTGCCAAACTAAAAACCCATTATCATGTAGTGTGAGCTTGTGCTGTACAGTCACAGCAGCCTCTTCACTAAATTAAAAGTTCCTGTATTTTTTAAAAAAAAACCTATTTGGAACCTGCAATTTAATCAATCAATAACAGCACTTATAGCAGCTACATCATACTAAATAGAACTCACACCACAGACACACAATGACCATGTTCAAAACAGCACAGTGGGGAGCATTATGACAGAGAATGTAAATTATGTCATGTTAGATTCCTGGAAGAGGCACTGGGAACTTCATACTTCAGCATCATGTCTGTAACACAGTGCCAGCTTCCTAAGTAACAACACTAACTAAATTTACTTTTAATTATTTTAAACTGTTTGTACATAATTATTTTAAAATCTAATTGTATCAGGAATAAAGTTTTTAAATTTTCCTACCATACTTTCTTGTCTCTACCACAAGGGGGTAGTTGCATAACAAACACAAAATGACAGACATCACTTATAGACGTTAGTAAATCTGTATAATATTAACCTGATGTTTGGACACAATAAAACTTCAAGCAAGTGGCTTAAAGCTACTCACTCATTGAGAAACTCATCTAGTGAAATCTGGATGTCTGGCGGAATTAAGTGTTTGACTCCTGCCAATACCTCCTCTTCTGTCTCACTTTCTGTTCCACTGGGACGCTGGCGGCTGATACATCAACAAGAGCAAGCAACTCAAACACATGCAGCAAGACAAAAATGAAGTATCAAATTAGGAAAAGGAATACGTAATCACAGAATTTCAAATTTTCAGATTTTCAGATTTTGTACAGTAAGCATTTAACACCCACATGAGATAAGCTTGGGCCAATGCAATGGCTTAGGCACCTACATGCAGGATTCTCACTGCAAAGCCTCAGGTTTAATCCTGGGCAACTTCAAGAGAGATGCACAGTGAATGACTGGACCAGGTTTTACACAGATTTTCTTCTGTTTTCCTTGGTAATCATCATTCCACCACTGCTCCATACACATCTATCAGTGGCCCCTACAGTACGCAACAGTTCTGACCAGGCAGCATGTTGTCGCATCCTTGGTCTTTTAAGTAGGTGACATAATCTCCCTCCCCGGCACTTGGTTGGTCACAAAGTAAGTATTTTATTACTCACTGGGGCTAATACTGATAATCCCACAACTGAAATGGTGTTTACTTAACCCAATTCAGTAATCCTTACTCTTCTAACAACAAATATATTATTAATATGTGTTTCTGCAGATGAAATTATTAACCAGTTAGGCAGATGCCTGAGGCTTCCGTCTTCTGAGGGCCACCCGACAGTAGGGCACCATTAAATAAAAGAGCTGTGGTCAGTAGTAAAAAGTGTGTTGCGAAAATGGCATTCTCAAGACATTCATGTAATTGTATGCAGCAAAATCTGAATGTAATGGATACGGATGTGGGGAACTCTGAAACTGAGAAATAATGAACAGGGCTTCCACTGCCTGAAACAAAAGCAAAGTCAGTGCCTGTCAGCCTAAAATATTTTGTTGTTTCTGTGCAACACAGTCATTAGCATAAAAATAATAGTCAAAATAACAAGCAAAACTGCAAGTAGACAGACAACTATAAGCACAGAACACTATGTTTTAACAAAACGCTGTGCTGCAGAACACAGAAAATATTCTTATGACTCCAAGCACACACGCACTATAATCAAGCTGAATGTTCATGCTGTTTATATTGTACACATATGCTATATCAGTAAATATCAGTGTCTCCTGGGATGTGAGAGTGTGTAGTCTATAAACAACTAACACATCAAGCAGCAGATCCCTCCGAAACAATGATGCATATGAGAATGTTCAGTACAGTAGGTTCCCTTGGTAATAGGAAATGTATATAAAATGTACAAATGGGGTGGATTCATATCCTGGCATTCTAACACTTCCCAGACGGTCATACCATTGAATCCACTGTGGTCACACTCTTTGTTCTGTTAATGGTTGTGCACATATTATACAATGCTATTACTGTAAATAGAGGAAACTTATTATTTGTATGTCTATTATTATCTTGTCTACTTTACTTTCCTCATATATGGGGGGGGGGAATCTTGCATGCCTTGAGAGAAAGTTCAAGTTAATTTACACCAATATAACCAAACAAACGTATATCCAAAGTTGAACAGCTACAGATGTGAGAAAAATGTTAACATCTTGCAGTTCCACACACAGTCTTTGTTCAACATAATTTTATTCATACACTGTGCAGGTCCACTGTTGAGCTCATAAGTAAGCCAAGCCATCTGTAGGCCCATTCAAGCTACGACGTTATAATCAAGAGTTGTCTTTGTTACGCTTAATTTTCAGGTGTGCTAGTAACACATTTCGTAGTTTCCGAAAGTGCATATTCTGACATGTATGTCATGTGCAAAGTCTGCAATAGCAATGCACATGCTACCACATAGAAATACTAAAGGCATTTTCCTGACCAGAGGATTCTGTCTAAGGGCATATTTTCAAAACTTAACCAGACAATGTGTAATACTGATTCTCTTCCAAGTGATTTTGTGTGCTCTGAAAGGGAATAGGACCTTACATGATCATATAAAAAAAAATTCTCAATATGATTCTAGGAGGTAAACATATGTACACTCAGAGAACTGCATCTCACACTGTGTGCCAAAAACGCAGGTGTGAAATGTGCACGGGGAAGATATATATCTATAGCCATGTTGACACGTGTTCAGTAATTCATCATTCAACAGAATAAAAGTAAAAAAGTGATGCATTTATGAAACATAAGAAATATTTATATCAGATTTGAAGTTCTAACAGCACTGCAGATACATAATGTGATCTTCCATGTAATTAGATGGCACAGTCCAGTAGGTGGGTACCAGTACCACATGGCACACAGCACACAGTGGATAATATAATTTAAGTTTTCAGAATTTGCTAAGTCCCAAATTAAACGTGATCAAGCAAACAATCTTTCATAATTTTCTTGTACGTGTTCATATGTGGCTGCCCTCTTCTTCCACTAATTACAGTTATTTATGCTGCATATCTACTCAGCAAAGACACTGATATCACTGTTTAGGGGGGGAGAAGAAAAAAAATGTTGTCAACTTCTCCAAATTAGATTCCACAGCAAACCCAAACTAAAAACTACACCTCAGTTAAATATGCCTGCTTGCTGGTAAGTAAGTAGGTAGCAGAACTGGCACTATGGAGGAGGACAAAGGTAGTATTGTCAAAATGACAACAATCTGTATATAATTAGTTGATGTTTATTAAGGTACATGTTTTGACTCACCTATAAAAGACCCATCATCAGACAGTAAGATACAAAGGGGAAAATTATACACAGTACACTTTACCTCGTTTTAGTATGAATTGCATTAAAATCTCACCTTGCATATATATATATATATTTATATGATGAGCTGAAAATTATTGGGTACAAGATAAATGTATATAACAGCTATCAGCTATGGGTTAAGACTGACTGCAGTTACAATACTCAGTTCAATGAATCTCATAAACATATATATTATTATATACAAGTTGAAATATCAACACAATTAATACTAAAATTAGTCTGTTTTATCTTACTGCTGATGGTGGCTCTTTGATATGTGAGCTGAAACATATAGCGTAATAAACTTCAACTTATTATATGTAGACTGTTGTGATTGACAACACTCTCCTTACCTTTGTGTATTTGTATCACAAACAGGAAGTCACACATAAAAATACTCTGAAGGTGAACTATGCCAGTATGAGTCATGGTACTGGCAACGTTCATTTGTATACATTTTGTACTTACACAAATATGCATTTAAACTGTGCAGTTATATTCTTCAGCTATGTATCTGGGAAGGCCATGTTAGAAGTGCAATGGATATAGGCATTTCCGTTCCTGTCCCATGTTACATTTATTTTTGAAATTCTGGCTTAAAGGGCAATGCCTGAATGTGAACACAGACACAAAATTTCATTTACAAAGAAAAATACTTGCTAACAAGCACTACTGTTTCTTAAATTATACTGCAACAACACATTTATCAATGAACATAACATATACCACCTAGCATTTGCAGAAAGCAGTGTGTATCGGTGGAGGGGCAGTAATATTCTCTGATTAAGCTACATTTAGCTTAGTAAATGAAGGGCCAATTTTAATGTACAAATCACATGCAAAATGTCATGACACTCAGGGCATAGCAAACTCCACACACACACAGCCATCATGTCTCTACTGTGGGGTTGTACCTCCCACAAACAGGCTGGACTACTCATATAGATCAGCACCCGAATGGCTTTGATCACATGTACATCTTAGTCCTTATATTATATGCGGGCCATATGTTAGCCACACACATAAAGATCCTGTGGTACCTGCAGGCTATATAAATTCTCCCAGAATTTAAATGCAGTAAGTTCCTTCACTGTCTAAAACTTGAAATCATGTAGGGGAATAGAGGTATAGTACATTCATTCCTAATCCCGCATTAGATGAAGTTTAGTGCTCAGTGTCATCCGCTAACCACTTTATCCTACGAAAGAAGCCAGGTACCCATTCAATAGGAGGATATATGGTCTCCAGAGCCAGTTTGGACAATGTGGCTATGCTGTATTCTTTACTTTTCATCTGCCAGTATAATGTGGCATGTGTTCTACTACCAGCTGAAGTGCCGAGTATGTTGACGGGTGCAAAGGAGAGTGGCTAAATTTGCAAATAATAAAAGTTCCCCGATGTCTGAATTCAGACGCCAGGGAATTACCCAGAAGAAAGCATACAACATTCAGAACATGGCGAAAGTTTGAAATCAAGAATAACACATTACTTGGCAACTAGTCTCTGTCCCAAATATGGGCCATCATCAGGTAATTATACAAGAACATGAAAATGTATAGAGAATTTCTCTTTTTTTGTCATGCTTGCTGCAGATGGCATACTATGTAGATAGTTTACATTTCTTCTGTGTGGGAGATATGCTTATTGGAAAATGGCATGCTATTAGCTTCTGTATGGTGTTGTCACCACCATGGTGACCTAACAGTTTACAGTGCACTGAATATTATACCAGAAAGCCCTTAAATAATCTACCCCAAGTTTTCTATAGTAAGTTCCGCCCTATATTTTTCCTATATGTGACCACAGAACCAAGAAAATTGCATGTTATCAATTGTTCATTCTGTGTCTCTCCACTAGACACATGTGTTGATTATGACTCATGCACACAACCTTCTGTTTCTCTGTCCCCCTCTGTATTACTGTCTGGACTTCAACTGGTTGGTAAGTTTAGATCAATGTCACATGGTTCATTACTCCATCTTAAAACATACACAGGTCCATGGTGCTGCCCAGTGACTTCTCCCTTCTGCAGCTTGCTTTCTGTTTATTTTTATGGTCTCCATACAATCAGCATTTCATTATTTCAGGAACACTGCCAATGTCAGAGAGAGAGTTCAAAAACTGCATCTAATGCTTTTGGTGTGTCTTTTGAAATACGGGACGACTCCAAGAGTATCTGTTGTACAGTGCGATACAAAGCACATAAGATGATCAGAATCTTAAATGCACAATTCAAATGTCTTCATTCTGAACTGTGACAATTTCAGTGGAAGGTACTATACAAAGGATAAGCAGCACTCCCATAAGGTGAGAAATTTATCAGCTGAAATATCTTTTTGGGGTACATACTAAGGTATGGAATGTTGAATTTGGGTGTCTGCTACTTGGAGTCCTGTTTGAACATTGATATTCCCACCCATCTTCACAGCAAAATATTGTTCTTCCCCAGACATATGGAGGCAGGTCTCTTTTTACACGTTTTCCTTTTGCACGATTTCGCTTTAACATAACTTGAAAATTTACACCACTTTTCAAACCTATTATATCAAGTTTGGTTTAATGTGGTTTGGTATAGATGATATGTGATAATTTCTGTTTAATGCAATGTGGCATACAAGATCCATGGTTGCTCTTGCTTTGTGTTAGAAGCTAGCAGAAATTGACATCACTCTCACGCCATCAGTGACATGTATGGATTGATTATGTTAGTGATAAAAACACGTGGGATCTAGTTTCCTCTTCTATAGCATTGGTTTTTCTTACCATGAGTGAGAAACACAAATCTACATCACCTAGTGCAATCCAAGTGAAAAAATGGCACACAACAATCAGTATTGAAGAGAAATTGGATGTAATAAGCTAATCTGAAAATCTGAAAAAGGTGAATGAATTGTTGACATATGGTGTAATGTCAGATTCACTCATATTAGGGTACATACAATATGTGATAATGCTGACAGATATCCAGAAAGTGCTAAGTCAGAACCTAAAGTGTTGTGTAGCAAGCCTACAACAGTACTTATCAGAATGAACCATACCAAAAACTATGTATGTGAGTCCCTTACAACTTTAATGCATTAGAAATAAATATATTGTACACAAATGTATGTGTACTGTACAATACTATACATATATACTCTACAGATCCATATGTCCACTAGTGCTGTAGTCATAAGCTTTATAGAATGAGGCTGTCAATTCCCTAAACCCCAGGAAATGCACTGTTTTAAATGTGAATTTGGTGTCTGACTTGTGCGATTTCGATTGGTGAGACTTTTTCAGGAACATATCCCTGGTGTAAAACAAGACCTGCCTATACATACAGAGAACACACAGAGGAATGAACACATAAATTATTCACTGTGTTACAGTCGAGTGGTTGACCACAAACCACAAGATGGTAGCACAAATTGCATATTGTATACAAGTGCCCTAAACAAATCTCATATACTATTACAAACATGATCAAGTTGAGTCTGACAATTGAAAAGATAGATTTTTATATTACACAGTGACCTCTGATCAATGGACAATATTCCCTACGTTACTTGCATTTTTCCTCTATGAGATCACAGCACACAATTTGGCTATCTAGTGTGCAAACGCATGAAGGTCAGAAAAAATCTTAGCAAAAAATGACATTAAATAATAATTCAAGTAGCTGTGACCGAATAAAGTTATGTGCACATAAAGATCACTCCAGTACCTACAGAATGTTACAAAGATCACGATTTCCCCCAAAACAACTCTGTCACATAGACATACGAAAATAATGCTACGCACCGAGTACACTCGACGCTCTGTCCTATGACACATACAGAACCCAAGTAACTTGATGCTTCGCATTTAGCAGTAAGAGTACTTTAGACTTGAACTTCCTACATCCAAGGCAGTATTTGAAATTAAAACCTGTGAGTCACAGAAGGGTAAAATCACAACTGCAAGGAACAGCATATGGAAAACAACCAAAATGTCCGTGTCCCTTGCAGTTCTAGACCTGTATGTGTTGCATAAACAACTGTCAATACATGCTGCTGAAAAACACAACTGCACAGCGTACTTGAGTACTTGTACAACACCATATACACCAGAAAACTGCCAAGACCACAAGTCAAACATGTATAGTACAAGTCCACAATACCAATCTGCTACCAACAGTCTACCAGAGAGCATGCATGTTCAAGATACTTAAAGTCTTCAGCTTGATTCTTCCATAAAATGAGTCATGCACCTTGGAAAAGTCATTGACATTAGTCCACATTTTTCTTCAAATTAGTAACTGTAAGTAACAGACGTACAGAAAAGCTGAAGATGCATACATATAACATTACAAATGATTAGAATAATGAAACCAGCTAAATGCTTGTATCCCTTTAGGTCTGGGAAGCACCTGTTTGTTGTATACAGTACACATCCTACCTCCATCTTCTTTGCAGATGCTTGTTTAGAACACTGGTACCTATCTACCAGACTACATGGTGTTATAACCCAAAAGACCACAATACAGAAAGCTTGTTTAGGGCAATTACTTCTATGGTTGACTGCAAAACTTCCAATTTAGCAATCATATATTGGTTATACTGCTTCTGTGTGCAACAGAAAACAAAATTAGTGAAGTGTGTGCACAAGTATGCAAAACAACACACAGAAGACGTGTATGAAACAGAATACAAAGTTAGTGACAGGTGAGCAGGCGTATGCAACAGGATACAAAGCTAGTGATTTGTGCACAGGTGTATGCAATACAACACAAAGCTAGAGGCACGTGAGCACATCTGTGCAACTTGACACAAGGCTAGTGAGGCTCAATGTAACAATAGAAATTTTGGGGTAATAAGCAGGGGATGCACCATTGTTAAATAGCTTTCTGACCAAACCGTTAAAACAGATGCAATTTTACCTCAACAGACCCAGATAACCTTATAAACTCATGATTCTAAGAACATCCAGCAATTATAAAAATGAACAGTATTGATGTGTTGGTATACATATGCAAGACATTGTGTTTTCTGTGTGGTAGAACAAAGTCCTTAAATATATGATACGCTGACAAAACCAACAAAAGCATATAAACATTTAACATTACCTTATCTTATAAACATAGTATGTCTGCTACATGTATATGTTTTGGCCACACTTGTGGCCATCCTTACAGAGGTGTCCACAAAGGATATATTATAAAAACTTTAAGAACCAATGCAAATGCGGCGTGTGACCCACATTCACAACTCTCCCTCTCGGTGTTTGATTCCAGAACAGGATACTCCCCACCTAATAACATCAAGAGTGCTTATGTGCTAAATATCATACTGACAACCATTTCACCTACATGCTACAATACATAACTTTATCTACCAATACATTAATAACCTCCTATACACACATTTCTTTCATTTCAGGATGGTGACATATCACACAGCAGCTACATGGAACATCTGTCCTTCACTTGAATTTATCACATAATTTTGTTGGCATATTATATTTCAATATATATTTCAAACCACATATTTCAAAATATACAATTTTATATTTCCACTGGTTCTTAAAGATTTTGTAATATATCATTTCCAGACACCTCCCCAAGGATGGCCACAAGTGTGGCTGAAACATGCACATGTAGAATGCGTACTATAAGATAGTCAAGTGTTATATGCATTTATTGGTTTCATTTAATACTCCTTAAATATTACTGGGCCTTACATTTCCTATATTCTCTGATGGCAAATATTTTAAATAAAAATCAACATGGAGACATTATGTTAGAATACAGGTTATTATGCAGTCTGACAACCTCATGTTAACATTATGTGACAAAATGGGTTATCATGTACAGTGTGGCAACTCAACACTATAAATGTTTTAATAATGTGGATGTTGGTTATTCAAAATCTCTTCAATTTAAAGATCTGACAAAAAGCAAGCAAGATATTAAGGGTGTGTACTTGTGGTGCATCCAAAAATCAATGGCCACTGTGCAAAGTGCATCAGCAGCCACCAGCAATTCAAGCACATGGACATTTGGCAGAAGTGAACTCACGGAGGTATGACAGGACTGGTGCCATCAATTGCCACCTCATTTGCGATGTCCTGCACTGCAATGATAGAAGGTGTCGACACTGACTTTTGCAAGGGCAGTCTTGCAGGTAGTAGATTCAAGCCCTCTGCCTCCCTCTTTGCAACAATCTTGCTGAAATCATTCTGCAAGGCAAAATGTAGAAGCAGTTACTTGGGTTACTTTCAAAACCATTAACATATAGCTCCAATATTAATCTTTGTGTAAAGTTCCCTTTGGCATAACACACAAACACAGAGTAACTTCTTGCTTTCCTCCTCTCTATCACCTTCCCTTTCTCCTCAGGGCTCCTCCTGGTTTGCCTGAACACACTTACAGTTCTGACCTCACTGACAACCAAAAGATACCAATGTTAAAATACCTGTCTTTGCCTTATACTTCCAAACCCAGTCTTTTCAGCATTGCTTTGTGTCAGATCTTAGTGACCTTCTTCAGGTAAGCTTTTCTTGTGGTTTTATGTATAATTTCTTGTGTTACCTAGTGTGCCATGCAAAGCACTGATCCATACTATTTCATGAAACTGTAACACTAGCTGTTAGACCTGTCTCTGTGTGCATTCACTTTATTGGCATGTGCTGTAGCAAAAATGAAAGCAGGTATATGCAAGACCAGTGACAGCAATGGAAGGATGGATTGGATGACTTTTTACGGGTCAAAGGGGATAAATGGAGAACGGACCGCAACTGACTGCACTTGATACCACTCTGTATACTATGTAATTTTCCTAGTTATACTTCCTTGTTGAAACCCCCAGAGTTTGTCCATATTCAATGTTTTGTTAGACCCAATGTAATTATTACTGCTTCCCTGGACCATTACCCTTTGAAGGAAAGCCTTAAGTACACACTCCTTGTCCAAATTACTGATAGTGAAGTGCGTACAATTCTTGTACAAAATTTTTCAAATTCACATCACGTTAAGTTTGTGGAGACAGATGAGTCACTGGACCAATCCAGTTTTAACCCCATATTATTGATATGCTATAAACTGCGTCTGCATGCAAGAATTCAGACCTAATCAGTATAGAATAATATTCAGCGGTTATGTTTGCCAAGGCAACTGCTTGTATTACATGCATTAATGTCAGCAGACCTTGAAAAATGTGAGACAAAATAAATTGTTTCTCTACACAAAAAGAGCCAATTTTAATGTGGTAATATTCATACTAGGGAAAGTTTTAAACCGAAACTATGTACATTAATCACATCAGAATTATGTTAGTAATCAGATACTATGGACATCATGACCCAGCTGTCCGTTTTCCTGCTGTGCTCTGCTCTGCTAATTACCTTGAGTGCAGATTAGACACAATATCAAAAGCTAAGAAATACGTTTAGAGAGGGACAAATGCTGAGTTCTTATTTGGTAGTATGGTATGCCACGGACAGACTGCTCCAAACCATTTGTTACTTGCTGTGTATAATGGTAATAAAGGGTATACATAACCCAAGTATGTTGTCACTTCACTAGGCATGAGGAACTTCATGTTTCCCCACAACCCATTGTGATACTTCAATCCCAATGACCAGGTTGTAGCACTATTATCTGCCAGACTTTAACACACAGGTTAAAACATATGACCAACTACTTACATCAAGATTCATAAACTTGAATTCTCTCCCCTTGAATATTTCTCTGCGAACATTAAAGGGTATGTATATGTGGTCTGTAAATAAAGTAATAAGACTGATTCAATATAACTCTGTATTTATTTTTAAACTACAAATCGAGTTTGTTCCCTTGGGAGGCTACACATCTCCGAAGATGTTGTTCCCACTCTTCGTAGCAGCGCTGGAAGTCACTAACCGGAATTGCTTTTAGTTGGTTGGTTACAGCTTTTTCAATGTTTCCCACCATCCGAAAATGGCGTCATTTAAGGTAAAACTTTAGTTTTGGGAACAAAAAAAAAAAAAGTCGCACGGACTCAGATCACTGAATAGGCTGCAAAGATGTGAACATCAGCTCTATCTCCTGCAACTGCTAATATACCTGCAGGTCTGCCTCATTCAGTGAGTGAGTAGAAGCACCTCCTGTGCCACGAGTAGCACGTCGGCTTCCTGCTGGGCTGGTCACAAGCAATCTAGTGCTGCCTGCACTATCACCCTGATCCAGGAATGGGTCATCCTGCTCTGAGTCCAAACTACTCAGGCTCATGCTAGAAAAAACAGCATTGATCAGTATGACAATAAATGGGTAACTATAGGGTTTCAACTTCATACAGGGTAGGGACACAATTATTTCCATGAAAATATCATAAAATATTATCATCAGTGTTAAACGCTAAAGACATTATTTGCTGTATCATTGTTGGTGGTGACAAACAAACATATTCATACACCACTAGCTTTTATACAGACAACACTTCAGTTTATAAGAAGTGGGGTGAGTCATGAGTTCCTCAGTACCACAGGCCACTGTACCAGTCCATGGTGAGAGAACAGCATGAGGAATTAGTGGACTAAATGGAAGCAGAAAATATAAGTGCACCAAAAAAAAAAAAAAAATGTCCCACTGCCACCAGAAATTCCACAATGACTAACCCGAGATTGAACCCAGGTGTCCACCGACAGAAGCTGGACACTAACTACATGCCCTCTATTATCCCAGACAACTTACTTATGACTTGATATATTCTTAAATTATTCATAACATATAGCCATACTATAACTCTGTTAATTATTCTCTTTGTATTATGTTTTAGCAGTTTCTTTACTGGCCTACAAGATCATTCCTGCATAATTCTGAATGGTATTTATATACTCATTCAACCAATTAACATTATATGATCCTCCTGCAACTCAAGAATGAAACTGGGCACTATCAGAGTATTGTAAATGCTGTCCGCTTCCTGTGATTTAGCCTATGACAAAAAATTCTGTCAGTACCTCCGCTGTCTGTGTGACTTCCTCTTGCCTGCACTGCCGCTGAGATCCTCCAGAGCTGTCCAACTTCTACGTCGTTGGATATCACCATCTCCTCGGTTCAGAAGCCACTCCTTGGAAGTCCCTTCATTTAACACCAGTCATAAACAATCATTACTGGAAACTTGCTAATTGTAAGGGCTCAGGAAAAAAAATATATTAAAAAAAAAACAAGTCACACATCTGCTGGCTATAAAAAGCATGTCCACACATCTGCAAACATGCTATAATGGCTTATTCCATATTCTGATTTGAACTTCCAATGAGTGTGAATGTTAAAATTACAGTATTCTAGAATGAGATGTTATGACATCTGGTTAACACATACCAATGTTTCAGAAAACAGATCATGAAGATGAAGACAGCAAGTTCCTCTGAAATGTTGGTACCCATCTAACAGACCACACAGCATCATATCCCAGAAGACCATACTTTTAAATACTAAATAGCTAATAACTTCAAAATTTGCGTCAAATCAGCTCACTAACAGTGATGGCGAAATTCACTTCCTTAAATCCATTAATCAATGCTGATCACTGCATCAAAATTGCTATAACCTATAACCTTTATCACAAAAATGCAAACATAATGGGTACCTTTTCCATGTAGTATTTCTGCAAATCCTGAAGCACTGAAGTTGCCAAGAGGTACACCATGAGTAGGTGAAGAGTTCAGTGACAAAATCAGGTCAGGGTCTGACCCAACTTCACTGTTCAGTGATGGGCATGATGCACTCAGCCTGGAATACTGTGTTAGCCCCAAGATCTGTAATCAAAATTCGTTAATCTACCACTTACTGATCTCTGCAGTATAAAATCACTCTACAGCAAACAACTGCACTGGCTCATAGATATCAAAAGATCAACACAGCTGATATCTAATATGCAACTCAATACAATACATACTAATTTATCAACCTCCCATCCCCACAACCTTTCCCTAAAATCACCATTATTACCTAATTCTACAGTGTGTAGAATTCATATTATTAACTTACTTTAGGAGACCTGACCATAAGACTCGATACTACTAACAATAAAGTCCACCACTGCACACAATCATCAGCCAGTTCCATCCACCTCCCATTACCTATATCTGTGAGATCTTTCTCACTAATTTAACTAACTCTCTGGCAGCAGAACCTAAAGGTTCAACACTCCGTGGCTTTAGTCCGCGAGCGAACCATACCGACAGAGCGGCCGCCGCCGGTAGGCGAAGTTAATGCCAACTTTTGCGGATAGAGGGGTGTCACGTGGTTAGCGCAACGGGTCCCCACGG